>VTLG01014407.1_pt1 | contig 141209 bp, 175 predicted proteins | sample 4694571 | NCBI WGS metagenome assembly VTLG01 (sample SAMN12604809, study PRJNA352737) | marine metagenome | biome: ENVO:00000447; feature: ENVO:00000209|ENVO:00000569|ENVO:01000036; material: ENVO:00002151; isolation source: viral sequences binned using virsorter ... | reverse complement strand
CAGATTTGACCTAGAAGAAGCGATCCAATCCATTTGGCAGACTGAAGATGATTTGGATACTGTGCTTTACGCAATCATGGATGCTCACACAGATGAGCCCCCATCCAATGATGAAATTGTAAATATGATCCTAGGAATCAAAGAATTGCATGGAGCAAGAATGCAAAGACTTTGGGACATTTTTGAAGATTTCGTGCATGGTCAACATGACACTATGTGGAAAGATATTAAAGATCATCAATCATCCGACTATGCTGATCGATATGAAGAAAAATACGATTATCCCAGCGATGCAGTCCCCGAACCCCTCCAACAACAACAACAACAAGACGAAGAGACAAGACGAAAAAACATAGAAATACACAAAGCAATGATAGCAAAAAAAAGACAAGAAGAAATAAAAGCAGAAGACGAAAAGAGAGAAATAAAAACAGTTTCGATGAAAGAATTTATGGAGGCGCTGGGTCAGATGGATAATGGCGGAGATGATAATGGTGAAGAATATGACGCCACAAAATTTGACAATGCAGATCAACACCTAGACTAAATAAATATAAATAATAACATGAATAATTTATTGACAATATCAAAAAGGAATAATATGAGTCATCATGCAGAATTACTAGAAAAAGTAACAGAATACACAGAAAATCACGACAAATTTGTAGAAAAAGGCAACAAAGCCGCTGGCACAAGGGCCAGAAAAGCACTATCAGAAATAGCAAAATTAACAAAATCACAACGTAAAGCTATACAAGACGTAAAAAACGCAGTCTAATGAGTAGCTTAATATGGATCGTTTCCGACAATGAAAGAATGGATAAAAAATCGGATAAGAATAATGAAGCAGAACAAAGATCCAAAAGTAATAGTATTCCCCATAGCTCGGAGAGCAAACGAAGTGGAGGAATACAGAGAGAAGAAGAGAAAAATGAGTGGAGATAGTCCGCACATCTCTCTTCAACTCCAAGCCGAATCTGAAAATTTGTATAAGGTTCGGTTTAAAAAAAGCCCTAAATTTGATGATTACGGAGATTTTGACGGGAATTCACCAAAACGGGCCTGATTTAGTGCGGTTAATTTAACCGAATTTTAACCGGTTTGCTCCTTTGGAGAGTGATAGTTAAGTTCTCCACCTTCGGACGGCGGCGCAGGCAAGTTGAGAGATTGAGCAATTAGCTTCCTTTCTCTCAGGCCTTCATTGCATCGAAAACTCAAAGTTGAGACATACTGTGAGTCCGAATATTGCGGGGTTGTGCCGCCCCTTATTAACAAACGTGCTAAGGGAATTAGAAAGGACAGGTGATTCGAAATGTCCCTGGCACGTTTCTTGCAACAGGTCCCCCTCTACTGATAAATTCATATGTATGGCAATGTAGGATACCAAACATATAACAACCAATTCCATTTCCGCCAATTCACCGAAATTTTTCACAGCAGATAGCCATTCCGTGCCTTTCCTGTCCTTCCTGTCCTTTTGCTTAAATGGTCAAGATGGTCACATATGGTCACACCATATAACCATTGACATTCTCCAGGCATTCTGTTATAATTGGTGTGAAGCAATTTATTAAAGTAATATAATTTAATTAATTTGGAATATTCCCATTATTAACTTGACACTCCATTGAACTTTCTGTATAATAGTAGATGAAGATGGCGGATAGATTGCGAACCCTGCCGCCAGTCTCACGGCATGTCTCGGAGACCGAGATAGTGAACGCATCACTTCTCAAGTGTCGATAGAAAGGTCGGAAACAGTTTTTGCCGAACGTAGTCAAAAACTAATGACCACTGGTTGGGTGAGGTTCGATTCCTTTCCCGACAACCGAATTTTCGCATATCCCCAAAAGGGGAATGACCCAGCTCCTGCTCGGCGTGCAGTCGTGAGCGAACATGTTGGGTCAACAACTTCAAAGAGAGATTTCACATGGAAGCAGTTCACGTAATGACTCAGATACACGAAAACTATGGAGCCCATGACTGGGACGGAGTCGGTGAATGCCCTCAAATGTGGAAAGCAAAAGGTGGAGAAGACTATATCATAGAGGGAGCCCCTTCTATAGAAGATGCTGAACACTTTGTAGAATTCCGCGTGTGTTCCTCTGATGAGTACAGTACCGAGGAGGTCGTGTCCAGCACGGAGGTTGCAGAGGGATTCCGTACAGAGAAAGAAAAATTCTCTAGTGATTTAGCTCCAGTACGTATTGACTGGACTAAGCGATTCATGTCCCGCTACTGTAGGGGCGGATGGAGCTGGCTGTCAGTAGCCGCCTAAAAAGATATATACAATAAAGGTCCACGACATAAAATTAGTGGAATGTGAAGAGCGAGAGCCGTTTGTTCTGTGTATGAACTGCTCTCGTTTTTTTTTATATTATCACCTCTAAAGGGGGTGGGGGGCAATATGCAGAGGCGGGGGGTGGCCAACGGCGGCTACTTCATGCGGAGCTTCCATAGATTCTCTAAAAAAGTTATTTGAGATTTTTTCTATGTCTAATCAAATTAAATTATCAAAAATTTTTTATGTTAATCCTAAATATATCAAACACGACATACGTAATAAGGAGAATTGCTGGAGTAATCGTATCGAAGACATAGATACAGGATTACCTATGCTTTCGCTCAATGCATCTGATGAAGAAAGATGGAATAGATGGGATGCATTAAAATCAGAAATATCAAGAAAGGGTTTTGATGATAAACACCCAATACTAATTCATTTAGATTCTGATAATATAATAGATGGAAATCATCGTTTAGCAATAGCTAATGAATTAAAGTTAGACTATGTGCCAGTACGATTTGAATATATAATTTATAACTAAAATTTTTCTCAGAAGTTTTTCTATGTCAGGTCAAGTTAAATTATCAGATATTTTTTATGTTCATCCTGGATCTCTGGGAGGCGATCCTGGGATTGCTCATCTCTCCACCGTAAAGAAAGATATATTAAGAGATGGTTTTGATTCCAAACATCCAATAATAATTCGTTTATGGGGAGGTAAACGTATAGCAGATGGAAATCATCGTCTGGCAGTAGCACTTGAATTGAAGCTAGACTATGTACCAGTACGGTTTGAATATAAGGTTGATATTTAATTTTTTTCTCAGTATTTTTTTTATGCAAGATTATTACAAAAAACTTAAATTATCAAAACTTTTTTATATTAGTCCTACATTACTACCTATCCCTTCACCTGTCTCACCTCGTGATTTCCCCATCTTCTCTTTTCTAGAGAAAGATATATTAACAAATGGTTTTGATTCTAAACGTCCAATAATTGTGCGTATTGGTACATTCAATAAAGTGTCAAGTAAAGTGTTAAGTGAATTTCCAAGATTCCCATCTGCTACTTCTATTAAAGAATTATTAGAAGAAGATATTGAGGATAAATGGAAAACAGATATCCCTTCAAAGAACATAGCAGATGGAAATCACCGTCTGGTAATAGCACTTGAATTAAAGCTAGATTATGTGCCAGTACGATTTCAATATATAATCTATGACTAAATTTTTTTTTTCAATATTTTTTTCTATATAGGATGGAACCATGATTAAAAATTATCCCGTGAATAATATACATTGTTTAGCGTTAAATTATAAAGGAGTTGGGAACGACAATCATCCTCCACTATATTTTCTAAAATCAAAAGCATGTTTAACATACGATGGCGGAACAGTACCTTATCCTAGATTCAGAACAGACAAAGTATGGACAGAAGCCGAATTGGCAATTGTTGTTGGTAGAAACAATACAATAAAAGGATTAATGGTTGCTGGTGACATTACGTGTGAAAATATTTGCGGACGTGATCATCATTTACCCATGGCAAAAGCAAGGACTGGATTTTGTCCTATATCTTCAGTCTTACTTACGCAGGAAGAAGTTGACATTAATAGTATATTTACTCTAACGACTACTATTAATGGAATAGAGAAACAAAGAGGAACTACAGCAGATATGAAATATAATTTAGCTGAATCGATTGACTATATTTCACAGATTGTAGATTTACAGTATAATGATATAATATTAACAGGAACTCCTAATACACCTCGAGGAGGTCCTCAATTTGATTGTCTAGTACATCCTAAAGATAAAGTTTCACATAGAATAGAAGGACTTGGCGAAATTAATTATAGCTTTGGGGATTAAATGCCTTCGTTGATAGTTGATTATGAATATTCCTTTTCTATCCACTATATAGAAGTGAGGCAAGAATAAAAATTTTGCTGGTGGCTATAGGGAGTGAGCCGCAATCACTCTCTCCTTTTCTGTTCTGAAATGAACAGACGGGTTTGGAATCTTGTCGATATGAAGAGTCCTGGGACAAGTGTATAATTCCTGTGAACGTCCCGATTTTGTAAATGAAAACAGGTAGGAGTGTGTGTATACTATTCTATTCCTGTGATCACACTCCTACTCATTTATATTCAACTTCTCATGCGAGTTGGTATAAATCTTGCAAAGAGGAAAAGTAAATACTGCAAAGCAATTAACCAATTTTATACCAACTCGTTTTTTATATGAGAAAGAAATATGAAGTTTGAAAAAGATCATCCTTATGCTATAAGATTAGATGAAGTTTTATCCCATTATTTTGTTGTTAAGACTGATGTGCCTGCGGTGCATGGGGAAGAGTATGAAGCCATGAAGCAATTAATATTAGATTCTTTGTTTACGAACTATCTAGGAAATACCATTAGAAAGTAGTATACAGCGGGATATGATCCATAATAAAAATAAAAAAATATCATTTTTAACTTGACAACAATTAATAATATATGTTATAATAATAGTATTATAAAAATTAAATGTCAGTAGAAAATAATTCTTTCTATCATATACAAGATATAATAGACAAAGAATTTAGGGATGCCTTTAGAGTACGTATGACTGAAGAAGAAGAAGCAGAATATTGGAAGAATCATGTAGAAGAGTGTAATGAAAAAATGATAGAAATCTCAGATGCATGTAAAACATATTTAAAAAAACAATTAGAATCACCGTTGACAGGTGCCGACTTTTAACATAAAAAATAATTATGAGTATTATTAATGATAAAGAAATTTGGTGGAATCCACAGCATCCGACTTATCATGCCCATGAGGATCGCCCTAGTTGTCAGAATTGTGGTAAACCTGCTGACATGAATAATAAATATTCATCCGGACAAATAAAGTGGCGTGACATGTGTTATGATTGTCATGACCACAGAACAGATAAAAACTATCTCGCAACTAAGTTTGTTGGCGAAACATTATACTGATGTTAAAATTATCATATCAAATACATGGATATCCACAGCATTGGTTTACAGCATACTTTAAACGTATGGCTGATTTGATTGATTATATTAAGAATCGAAAAAGAATTGAAAATTATAGGGTAGAACATGTTGACTAGTCATAGAATGAGAATTGCAATCTTAAATGATGAGATATCATTGTGGGAAAAACGTTTGAAAGATGATCCAGATCAAATACCTTACATAGGATATATAAGAACTACTCTGAAGGATAGAGTGAAAGAATTAGAAAAGTTAGAAGAGCAAGAAAGTCGTCCTATACGTATGGAAACATTGCCGTATGAATGATGATGATTTAGATGTTAAGACTACAGGTTCTACTTGCAGAATATTACTAGATGGAAAAGAAATACTATATTCACATCAGAATATATTAGCCGCAATTAATTCTTTTCTACCTTATATAACAAATGATGATATAGATGTATTGGTTAAAAATCTTACTACATTAAAAGATCATAGGCGGCAGAAAGAATATCTAACGAAGCTGGAAACTTTAAAACATTCCTGGCCATATCCCGATACAAAATTACGATCTGAACAATTAGAAAATGATTGACAAGAATGTAGATAATGTAATAACTCAGTTAAAATCCAGAGAACAAAAAGGATTACTAAAATATGGAGTTACTACTGAACGTACTGATCTTACAACCCTAGAATGGCTTCAACATCTTCAAGAAGAACTTATGGATGCATGTGTGTACATAGAAAAATTAAAGAATGATGCCTAATAATAAAAAAAAGAAAGAGCATAAAGATGAATATTTTCAAGGTTTCTTAGACCTCACTCATACTAATATGTGTTACCGATGTGATTATTGTGGTGTAGGATATAATCAGATTTATTGGTTGCATCAAATAGCTATGGAGCATTTCATTTGTGATAACTGTCAGACACGTTATAAGTTGACCAGAAAAGATTTAAGAGAATTACGATATGTAGAAACTAGGGAAGAGTGGAGACAAGCAGATTGCTGGCCGTGTAATGGGTTCTTTCCTTATCCACTAGGATTTCCAAAATCGGATGATACAACATGAATATAATAGATATTATCTGGGGGCTCGGAGTGTCGTTCCGACGGCACGCCCTCATTATTATAATAGCGGGAGCATTAGCTTTAGTTAGTGGATGTGCAGATACAGCAGATGCCGAAAACTCATCTATGGCTACGACATCATCTGAATCAAACAACGATTCAACAACAAGTAAGAGTGATAAAGAATGGATTGCAATAGTCATGACATGGAGGCCTGTCATTTATACAATAGACAAAGAATTTTCATCTGAAGTAGACTGTTGGAACTACTACGATAATGGTGCAGGAGAAACTAAAATGCTCAATAGCTACGGCACACAAATTCTAGATCACCAAGGCAATAAACCTGACAAAGAATATATGAAAAAACATCGCCCTCCGCACCGAGAATACCCAACTAGATTATACCGTGGTATCACCGATGAGCAAGGACAAGTCTGGTTGACCTGTGACCTGAGAAGTAGACATGACAATTTATAATACTGGTGGTACTTCTGGAACATCAAATGGTATATTAGAAAAAGTAATACAAGATCAAGAAAAGATAGAAAGTTATTTTTATCGATCCATACAAGAAGAGTTACAAGATGTAATAGAACAATATGATAATCTCTTGTATGAAAAAAAAGAAATAATAAAAAGAACAGAAGATGATTTAAAATACAAGAAAATTTTTTCTGAAGGAGAATATATGGGCATACAGACCACACAACGTATATTAAGAAAAACAATAAAAAGTATAGATGAACAACTCAATCAACGCCTGGGAGGTCCTTACGCCAATAAAGATGCTTATTCTAATAAAAACTAGAGATCATTGATGGATTCGTGTAAAAAAGAATTATATGATATACTTTCTGAATTGAATCATATTAATGATCAATACAATGAAGGAACAAGAACACTAGAAGCATGTTCCTGTGGTGGTACAACAGGATCTCAACTTGCATTAATACATGCAATGAGATTGATTGAAAATAAAATAGAAACATTTGCGGAGAATGATGATAAAGAAATTCGTGAAGAATTAGGAATTCCAGAAACAATTCCAGATACTATGAAATGGTATATTTAAAATGAAAAGAGGTAAAAGAATTGTACCTAACTTTCAACCTAATTACGTAAAAGTGAAACATAAATTCGAATGCCATTGGGAATGGAAAGATAATCCTGATAAAACATATGAACAAGATTCCTTAGAATATGTTATAGAACATTTTAAAGATAAGAAGAATCTTGTGATGCTTGATATAGGAGCCCATATTGGTTATTGGAGTATTCAAATGTCACCTTACTTTTCTACTATACATGCATTTGAATGTAATCATGATTTGTTTCCCGTATTAGCATACAATACACTCAAGTATAATAATATTAGATTATATCCTTATGGAATAGATGTTTCTACAGAAATGTTAGAGTTTACTTATCTCACTAAAATTGCAGATGGAAGTATTGGTTCATACAAAATTCCTAAGACTGAATTTTTTAATTCAGAAGAAAAGTATAAAGAGATAACTGTTACAGTATCTCCCCCTAAAGTAAAAGGTTCAGTTGATTTTATTAAGATAGATGTTGAGGGTGCAGAATATAATGTTCTTAAAGCGTGTGAAAAATATGCGAAACATGATCCTTTGATTCATATTGAAATACATAATGATATTAATAGAAAAAAATACGAAGAGCTTATTAAAATAATCCATAGTATTGATGAACATAATCATATTGCGAGATATATAAAATGAATATTAATGAATTTATAAAAAAATATAGAAAATTAAGTAAACTACCGGGCTTTACAAGATCATTTATTCCTCATATAGTTTGTAAAGATGGATTTAAAATGTCTGTTCAAGCTGGACAAAGTTTGTACAGTACTCCAAAAGATGTAGCAGATGAATATGAAGATGCAGAAGTGGGCTTTCCTTCAGAAGAAGAAAAGTTGCTCACTACGTATGCAGAAGATCAAGACAATCTCTGTGATACTGTTTATGGTTATGTGCCATGTTCTGTTATTGATCAAGTGATTGAAAAACATGGTGGAATCGATGAATCAAAATCGAAAGTTTTTGCTTCTTGAAAGGAGATTTTATGAAATGGTGGGAGAGTCATCATTTAGAACATACTCAATTAAGTTACTTTAAACATTTAACTCTTGGAATATATTTAAGTTTTTTAGCGTTAAGCGTTTTCGTAATTGGAATAATTCATAGTTTTATTCCGAATTTTTTACCGTTTCTACCAATAGAAATAATAGATAAAATAGAAAAAGAATTTGAACATAATTACGGCACAAAACCCAATGATGAATAACGAAGAAGAACATAAAGCACAAAAAGAACAAGGCGCAGGAGATCCAGAGTCTGAATTAGGTATGAGAGGATTCAAAACTTTCATGGCTGATGTTACACAAGAAACAATAAAGCCCTTGATAGATTGGATCATTGCAGAAAACTTTAATAAAGAAAAGAAACATAAAGAATTAACTCTTGCTATCTGTAGTCCTGGAGGTGATCTCAATGCTTGCTTTGCATTAGTAGATGTTATGAAAGGATCAAAGATTCCTATTCGTACAATAGGTATGGGAATGATTGCATCTTGTGGATTGTTGATGTTTATCTCTGGAGAAAAAGGAAAGAGAATACTTACTCCTAATACTTCTATTCTTTCTCATCAATATTCATGGGGAAATTATGGAAAAGAACATGAGTTATTTGCTGTGGTAAAAGAGTATGATTTGACTACAGAAAGAATGATTGCTCATTATAAAAAATGTACTGGACTATCTGAGAAAGATATTCGAAACTATCTTTTACCTCCACATGATGTTTGGCTCTCTGCTAAAGAAGCAAAGAAATTGGGACTATGTGATTCAATTAAAGAAACATATTAATGCATCTTACTACTGACAATAAGATATGTATTCCAGATGGTGATCATTGGCATGAATGGTCAGCAAATTATGAGAAGGATGAATTTGATGAGACAATGAACCATATAACTAAATGGGATGTAGCACTTGATGTTGGTGCCCATGTGGGTATATGGTCTAGAAACTTAGTAGAAAAATTTAAAAATATATATGCATTTGAACCTGTTCCGAAACATATTGAATGTTGGAAACAGAATATGTCACAATGCGATTTTACCCACTTCTTAAATACAGTAGCACTTGGTGATGAAAATGTAATTAATGAAATGTACGTTCCCATAATGAATAGTGGAATGGCTTCACTTGTATGGCCAACTCCTGATACTCAAACCATAGAAATTGAAACCAGAACATTAGATAGTTATGAATTTGATCAAGTAGATTTTATAAAGATAGATGTTGAGGGCTTTGAAATTAATGTTTTACGGGGTGCTGAAAATACAATAAGAAAACATAAACCCGTTATGTTTATAGAGATATCTGATCTTGTAGTTTATGATTTTATAGAAAATTTGGATATAGGTTATAAAAGATTAAGAAACTCAATAATTGATCAATGGAATAATAGTTTATTTAAAATTGATAATGCATCTTACTGATGACAAGAAGATATGGATTCCTGATGATGATTATTGGGACGAGTGGGGAGTAGATTATGAGAAGAATGAATTCGATGATATAATGAATCATCATATAACTAAATGGGATGTAGCACTTGATGTTGGCGCCCATGTAGGTATATGGTCTATGAGATTGGCAGAAAAATTTAAAAGAGTATATGCATTTGAACCTGTTCCAAAACATATTGAATGTTGGAAACAGAATGTGACAAATTTCACTAATGAACATATTGAATGGGAAAACTTTTGTACATTAAATACAGTAGCACTTGGTGATGAAAATGGAACTGCTACAATTCAAGTACCCAAGACAACCAATAGTGGAATGGCATCAATTGTACAGCTAGATAAAACACCAACTCCTGGTTGGGATAATCTGTATAATTTTCCAAGAATGATAATTGAAACCAGAACATTAGATAGTTATGAATTTTCAAAAGTTGATTTTATTAAAATAGATGTTGAGTGGTTTGAACTCAATGTTTTACGGGGTGCTGAAAACACAATAAGAAAACATAAACCAATTATGTACATAGAAATATCTGATTCTAAAGTTTATAATTTTATGGAAAACTTAGATATTGATTATAGAATTTTTTATGAAAAGAATTCTAGTTTTTCACAAAATAGTTTATTCAAAATTGATTCAGATTTTGATAAGTTAATGGAATCTTTTTCCCCCACATCTGCAACCAGACATTCTTTAACAAAATTAAAATTGAGTGATTTATATGGTACATAATGATAGGGATAGAAGACAATTTTCTTAAAGAATCCGAATGTCAAAATTTAATTAGATTATTTGGTGATTGGTCTATTAAATCAAAAAAACATAGAGATATTCATGTTTTACATTTATATGAGATTGAAATGGATTTATCTGATAAAGAATTTTGTCATGAAATATGTAAAAGAACAAACGAAAGAATTAATCAAATAACAAATAAAAAATATTTAATGGAATCGGCGACTTTATCGCTTTGGCCTGAAGATTCTAAACAAAATTTTCATATTGATAAAACAAGAATAGAAACTAACTATACATCAATAACATATTTAAATCAAAATTTTCAAGGAGGAAAAACTTTAGTGTTTGAAGATACAAATCAAATAATGACATGTACCCCAAAGACTGGTAGAGTATTGTGTTTTGATGGTAAAAAACACTATCATGGAGTTACGCCAATAGAAAGTTTGAATAGATATACTTTAAATATTTGGTATACTTTGTCCTAACTGAATGAAAGAAACATATTAATATGACAACAACATCTTTTGGAGAATATTTCGATGCTCAACGTAAAAGACTTGAAAAGGCTATGCAGAACAAGAATGCTCAACAAAATATTGAGTGGATGGAAAGGTATGAAAAGAGAAAGAAAATGGCTAAAGAAATGTTAGAGGAGGACCACAATGCATAAATACAACTTTGAAAATGCCACAGAGAAGAGACAAGCAGATAAAGAACTAGGTCATATTCTCATGCCCCATCCAGACGGGCAAGAGAAACATCCAGAACATTTACAACAACACGAAACCTTACAAGTTCTACAGAGACATGCATTAAATGGAGATGTAGATAAATGTAAAGAGATGATATCAAAATTACCTGAGCATCAGAGAAAGGATACTATAGTGATGTTAAAAGGTGCTGTTAGAGAACATGGACGGGAAATTGAATTATGATAGTAGAAAAAGTTAAAGTAGTAGAACTAACATTAGAGGATGGATCTAAAATGATATGTCGTGGAGGCGAAGAAGCAGTACTTAGACAATGGGGTACTTATCCAGTAGTGTCTGCTAGATGGACAGGTGAAGAAGAAACAATGCAATGGATTTCTGCTGAAGAGGAAATCTATTATGATTGATCTGTTTCAAAAGATAGACTTTAAATCTCATTCTGGATTAGACTTGACATGGAAGATTGAAATGGATGCTCTTACACCTAATGAATGGGATTGTATATCACATATGATACGAGAACTTTCTCCACCATTTAGAGAAGTAATTGGAATTCCCAGAGGAGGAAATGTATTAGGTAAGTTAATGAATCGACATGGCACAGGAAAAAAAGAAGATCCAATTTGTATAGTCGATGATGTTCTTACTACGGGAGAATCGATGAATGATTTTAAAACAAAAAGACAATGGAGAAATCCTACTGATTATATTGGATGGGTTGTATTTGCTAGAGGTCCCGTACCACATTGGGTTAATGCATTATTCACAATGCCGTATAGGGATGAAAATCATAATTTAATTACAATGATAGGAATGAAATGAGTCAAGAAGAACACAGAGAATCAATGGGCGTGAAAGAAAAAATGGTATTAAATTGGATATGGATGGTGGGTGCTATTTTAGCACTACTAACTCAATTCGTAATGGCAGTTTGGTACTTTGCACACATGGATAGTCGTATAGCAAATCTTGAATATACACAAAGTCAAGTTATTGAAATATTGGATGTCAATCAGAAAGTGACTAACAAGGCAGAGAACGACATCATAAAATTACAAAAAGATGCGGAGCAGATAAGATATAGACTTGTTAAAGTTGAAGAGTGGAAAGATAAGTGGACAAACAAAGCAGAAGGTTTAAAATAGAGTTGACTATACAGAAGAAACCAGTTATAATAGAGAGAAATAATGGAAGCAATACTAAAATTTAATTTACCAGAAGATAAAGAAGAGTTTGATGTGGCCTCAAAAGGAATGGATTGGGCTCTTGTTGCATGGGACATGGATCTACTTTTAAGAAACAAGTTGAAACATGGAGCCCCCACCCATCACGTACACCTATTAGAAGAACTTAGAGACAGATTAAATGGAATGATAATAGATAAAGGATTAATTTATCCATCATGAAAAAGAAACGAGTTGGTAAACGTGGTAGAAAAGGATGGCGTAAACGTAGTCCTCGATGTACACTTTGTACACCGATTCGATGGATGGGAAATATAAAAGGTAGACATCCAATGAGAGAGTTGAAACAATTAGATAAAGAAAAGCATGAAAAACACCACATCGATGTTGGAGAATAATCCACATTTAGATTCTTACAAAGATGCTCCTTGGCCCGATGAACATATAGTATTCGAAGATGAAAATGTAATAGTATATAAAGATGGATATCCTGTTACTGAAGGACATCTATTGTTTGTTCCTAAGAAAAAACTCAAAAGAACCGATATTACAATCTGTTTTGAATACGCTTGGGAATGGGGAGTGAAAGGTATAATGAATTATAAATGGGAATCATTTAATGTGGGTATTAATAATGGAGTTGAAGCGGGACAATCAATAATGTGGCCACATGTACATATGATTCCACGAAGAAAAGGAGATAATCCAAATCCAAGAGGAGGAGTCAGAAATGTAATTCCATCTAAAGGAGATTATTAAAATGGACAAAGCAGTAAAAACATATATTGCAGTACTCAAGGCTGAAATAGAACATTTGAAATCAATACTTGAGCCAACTGAAATGGGACATATTCATACTACTATTTCTACCTTACAACATCGTGTGAAAGAATTAGAACAACAGAGGAGTTAATTATGATAGAAAAAGTCAAACCTGTCACACAGATTTATAAAAAGACAGACCTAAATAAAGAAGATAGGCGTAAGTTTATACAAAGAGTTTTCATTGACTGGAAAGCTAAGAGAACAGAAAAGTTAATGACTGATCAAGTGGTTATTCAGAAAGTTGAATATGATCCAGAACGACAATCGCCTTCCGTGTGGACTAAGAGTAGTGAAATAAAGTCCGGACCCCCATACATGAAAAAGAAAGTTGACCTTACAATATAAAAATTAATGATAAAGATACAGCCCTTTGGTCCTACGATAGGTAAATGGAAATTAAGAGATGATGTATTTCATGAACTTTTACAAATAACAGATGAGCTTATTGATAATAAAGATACACCAGACATAAATCATTTGTTAGTAGGACATATAAAAGGACAATTTGAAATACCAGTTAATACATTAAAGGAAAAAAATATATTATCAGTTTTTTTAGATTCTGCATTATACTATTTTGAAAATTTGAATCAACTTGAACCTTCCACCAGTTATCCTTTTTTACAGGAATGTAACGTAACTATGGAACAATGTTGGGTGAATAGTATGTATAAACATGATTATCAACCCCCACATACTCATAGTTTAGATTTATCAGCTATTGTAGTATTAAAAATACCAGACGAATTAAAAATAAAAAAACCAGAAGATGGTGCGATAACCTTTATTAATAATTCAATGAGAAATCCTCAAGATGCAGAAGAAGGTAGTCACGTAATTGTTCCTGAAGTTAAAGACTTTTATTTATTTCCAGCAAGACTTTATCATACAGTAAATCCATTTTCATGTGAAGGTGAACGTAGAACAATTTCTTTTAATATCAAAAAAACACTTATATATAAGGAGTAACTAAAAATGGCTGATTTTACTTTTGCACATAGAGAAGAAGGATTTGATGAGCATATTAATAGATCCGTCAGAGGTTATTCGGATTTATTACAAGATGTTATTTCTCTTTCTAGATATTTTATTGAAGATGGAACAACTGTATTAGATATTGGATGTTCCACAGGAAAAGTAACAGAAGCAATGTTAAGACATAATTCAGATCATTGTAAGAATGCAAAATGGGTTGGTGTTGAAATTGCAGATGGATTCAAAAAAGATTTAGTTAAAAGAGAAGCCGCATTAAAAAAAGAAGGACATGATGTAGAGTTTAAGCATCCAATAGATATTAAAAAATATAGAGATTGGACTGGAACAAGTCTTGTTACATCAATTTTTACTTTGCAGTTTATGTCAAAAAAAGATAGAATGGAAGTATTAAGAAACATATATAGTGGATTAAACGAGGGTGGTGCTTTTATATTTGCAGAAAAAACAATATGTAAAAGTGCATTGGTTCAAGAAATGATTACTTTTAATTATTATGATTATAAAAGATCAGTAGGTAAATTTACTACAGAAGATATTATGGATAAAGAACGCACTCTGAGACATATGATGAAACCTAATACATGGGAACAAGTTGAGCATATGGTATCATATGCGGGATTTTCTACAGTACAACCGTTTTGGAGAAATCATGCATTCGTAGGAGCGATTGCTATTAAGGATTATGGAAGAGATTAAAAAGAGTAGTTGGGCAAATGACACTAAAGCCAGGAACGGGGGACGGACCCTAGTACTGAACGTGAATATGTGACTCTACCTAGATGAAGTTAAGAGTACCCCTCCAATAAGACCAACGGTACGTGCCACCGGGTGAGGGAGGAGATGACTTTTGATAAACGTGGCCCGAGTGCCATGCAAGAGTTATCTTTCGGGTTAGTCTAGGCCCTACCCAATTACTCTCTTTATATAATACAAAGGGAGGACATATAAAAAAGATAAAACAAGGAGGAACGTCCTCTCAACATCGCTCAAAATCATTTGAAGAAATTTGTAAATTTTTTAATGATGCAATTTCCGAAGAAGACTTAGATAAATGGGGAGAGATTCAGTTTAAGGTGAGGCGGGCTAAAGAAATGGACATTGCTCCTTTACCTGGAGTTATGGAAATTGAAATGAAATACGGAAATAATATTATGAGAACTAGGATACAAAGAGCAACTTAATGCAACAATTTTTTGCAATTGGTGGTCATTGTACAACTGAAACTAGAATTTTTCATGCGATAGGATTAATTAATTCTTTGAGAAGTCAATGGCCGAGAAGTTTTATATCATTTTCTTCTCATATTCCTGTAGATAGTCGTATACAAGAATTATGCGATTTGTGTTTGGTAGATAAAAACAACATTATGGGAAATGTTGATTTTGAAAATGCTCACACAAAACAATACAAACATTATTTTTGGGAATTGCCAATACCAGGATTTAATCTTGAAAAAAAGATCCCATACCATCAATATGCAAATCACCGACAATATCACGATTTATCTTTAATTCTACTTAAATTATATAATGCGCCAAGCATAACATTTTTCACATACGATTGTCAATATGATGTAGTCAATGAAATTGAATATCATCATGAATTATTGAAGGAATATGATGCGATTTTTTATGAATTTTTCGTTCCAGGAAATTCAGTAAATACTGAGTTTTTTACACTTTCTGCCGATGCTATTAAAAAGTCTTTATGGAAAATATTTGGTCAAGATGAGTTTTTCTCTTTTGATAGTAAAGAAGAGTTTACATTAGAACAGATTTATTATTCATTAATGAATCGAGAGAATATATCATATAAAATTTTACCCAAAAGAACTCTTAACCATGGGAGATTTGGGGTAATGGCTCAACATGATCGATCAGAACATATTGAGAAATCATTATTAAATCCTCAACACCCTGATGTACAATTGTGTCCGTTTTTAGATTGGTCTGAGGGTAGATCAAAAATGTTAGTAATGGGCGGACAAGCGTACAATGAACAAGAAGATTATGAAATAAAATTAGAATTCAGGGATGAGTCTAATAATATAAATGAATATGTATTTCAAAATACATTAGCACATAGTGCATGGGTGTTGATTGATAAAATTCCAGGATATCCAATAGTACATGTATATAAGAATGATGAATTATTGTTTATTTTTGATTTGTCAAATCCATTGAATTATGGATTAATGAAAAAAACGGAATGAAAATACTTATTACTGGAGGTCATGGATTCATTGGTCAAAATTTATATGAAGCATATAATAATGAACATTGTGATGTTAATTTATATCCTAAAGGTAAAGATATAATTGATATTGATATTGAAGTTATTGATTGTGATTATATTTTTCATTGTGCTTCTACGGTACATAACTATCACATGTTAGACGATTGGCGTTTGGATGTGAACACTAATTGTCATGGTACATTATCTTTGCTTGAGGCATGTAAAAGACATAATCCTTTTGCAAGAGTTGTTTTTACTAGTACATTTTTTGTATATGGTAATCAAAATGTGCTACCAGTTACCGAGAAGACCCTTCCCAATCCTCAGGGTTTATATCCTGCGACTAAATTGGCTAGTGAAAATTTTTGTAAAATATATTTTAATACCTGGAACATAGATATTGTAATAGCAAGATTATCGAATGTTTATGGATTAGGTGAACAAGTTGGTAATAATAAGAAGGCCGCCTTTAACAGATTAGCATATGATATATCACAGGGAAAACAAGTGCCTTGCTATAATTATAAAAACAGAGAATATAATACTATTCAAAGAGATTATATTCATGTAAAAGATGTTGTATCTGGATTGCAAATTTTAGCAGAAAAAGGTGATGCGGGGGAAATCTATAATATAGCAACAGGTAAATCTATGCAATTTAGACATATGTTAGACTTGATGATTGAACATGCTAATTGTGGATCGTATGAGTTAGTTGATATACCAGACTTTCATAAAAAGGTGGGTATTGATGATTTTTCTTGTAGTATTGATAAAATCAAATCTCTCGGATTTGAACCAAAAATAACTCTTGAAGAAGGAATAAAAAATTTAATGTTGAGTTATAAAAATGGATAATAATTATTTACAATTGTCTGGAGATAATCCTTTCGGTTCTCAAGCAAAAATGTTATTGCATTGGGACCGGTTAAATGAATACATGCAAACAGGTGACACATTATGTCCTATATTCATGGAAGTAGGATTAACTAACAGATGTAATGAATCTTGTGTGTGGTGTATTACTGAAAATGGTCGAGACAATATTCATGGAGAATCTTTAGACATTGAAATACTTAAAAAATTTCAAAAAGAATTTAAAGAAATCGGAGGTAAAGCAATAACATATGCAGGCCAAGGTGAACCTACGTTTTACAAATATTTTGAACAAGCGGTAATACAGGCTAAAGAAGTTGGATTACAGTTAGGAATGATGACGAATGGGATATTTAAATCGAAATATATTGATTTAATTGGTAGAAGTTTTAAATGGATGAGAATATCTCTTGATACTCTTGACGAAGAGAAATATACAAATTACAAAGGAGTGAATGGTCCTCCAGTTATCAAAAAACATATTCAAGCATTGAAAGATTATCCTGTTAAAGTTGGAATAAATGTGAATGTGGGTACAGAATATACAGTACAAGAAGCAAAAAATATAGTAGAATGGATATTTGAAGATGATGCAGTTGATTATTTACAAGTCAGACCAATTTTACCTCGTTATTATAAACCGGATGAGAGAGATAATTTAGAAGTAAATGAAGAAGTTTGGGAATATTTTGATAGTCTTGGTCATCATCCAAAATTAAATTTGAGCAATGATAAGAGAATGGACCTTGAAAACAAGACTGTATTTAATTTTAGATCCTGTGAAGGACATTTCTTTGAGCCTATTTTAGATGCAACAGGAGAAATTAAAATATGTACGTATCATCCTGGTAAACAGAAGTTTTCATTTGGCAATATATACGAAAAATCTTTTGCTGATATATGGAGAGGGGAACAAAGACAAAAATCAATAAATTTTGTTCGTAGAGTCAAATATGATAAAATATGTCAAATGTGTTGCAAATGTTCTGAGGTCAATAAACTTATGGATTATTTGACACATCCAGAAGAGATGGTTGATGTAAATTTTATTTAATAAAAATTTTAAGGAAATATATTATGAATGTAAAAACAATAAAAACCGATATTGATACTGAAAGAATATATACTGAACTTCAAACATTTGTTCTTAATGAAGATCAATTTCAAGACCAAATGGACGATTCTCATCTTTCAGTTCAAATTTGTTTGCAAGGAATAAATGCAGAAATGGATCCTTATTTTGGAAGCCGAACTCTAAAACATATAGCAGATGACGGACTTAAAGAAGAAGATTTTAATGTGCTTCTTTTTCCTGAACTAGATTATACAAATTCTATAATAGAAGACTTGCTTATGTTCAGAACCCGTGTTATGATTTTAAAACCCAAAACGTGTTTATCATATCATGCAGATCCAAGAAAACGTATTCACATACCAATAGATACAAATGAAAATTGTTTTCTTATGATAGATCAATATGCACATCATTTGTTTGCTAATGGTTCTGCGTATCTTTGCGATACTACTAAACCACACACTCCGATTAATGCAAGTCTTGATTCTAATCGTATGCATTTAATTGGTATGAACCAACAATTGTCTTGACACTCCTCACTAGATTTGATACCATATAAGTGAAGGTTAAAAATAATTGTTAAGGAGTATATTATGATTTGTAGTAATTGTGGAAAGAGAATATTAAAAGGATCAATAGACATAGGTCATCATTGGAATCTTAGTGAGGATCTTGCGTTTGCTTGTTCTGAAAAATGTGCGAAAGAAGCACCTAAGAATTGGTTGTCAGATTCACCTGCTTCAATTCTTAGCAAAAATAAATTTAAGATGAAAGACTAAAATGGGAACAGAAAAAAAGAAGTTTAATGACCATATGATTAAAGAAACTGAAAAAATTCCTCAACATGTATTAGATGATATTCGTGGAGATGAGATTAGAATGTTGAGAAAAGAACAAGCTCAAAGGGAAATGTATGATGATCCTTATATGAATTGGAGTGGCTTGAGATAAAATGGGCTTTTTACAAATGAAAGTGGAAGATAACAAATACATGGGACCCATTAAGTATCGTGGGAGATTCTTTCTCAAACTTGAGAAACGATTGAAGTTTCCTGCTTTTACAATTCATATATTAAGTAGTAGAGATGGAAAGCAAGCAACTTTTTATAATATAAAGAATGAAAATGATGTTCCTATCGATGAAGGTGATTGTATTGCAGTAACAGCAACAATTGCTAAGTATAAATTATTCAAAGGAACATCACAAACCTACCTCAATAGAGTTGTTTTAATTGAAAATAAAGGTAAAGCGAGTGTCGTATAATGGTAATACCTGAGATTTCCAATCTTATAATGCGGGTTCGATTCCTGTCACTCGCTCCAATTCCTCCAAAATAACCAAGAAATGTCTTGACACTCCACCCCATATTCGATATAATATAAGTGAAGGATGGGAATTCATCCCGCCTCGTAACCCTCATAGAGATCAAATATGAATGAAAGACTTGAAACAGTAGAAGAATTCTTGTCTAGAGGTGGTCGTATTAAGCGATCCGAAAAGATTCTCGGTGCCAAATCACTAAATTTGTTTTCAAAATACTCTGCGAATTATCGTGGAGGTTCTGGTAAAACCCGTATGGGTAAGAATGGATCGGGAAAAGCCCGAATGTCAGAAGCATTTACTAGTATTAAACATCTTTCAGTATAGAGAAAAATTATGCGTGTTATAGAAAATGAAGTAATGTCCGATAAAATGGACGAAATGCTTGATGTCATGATAGAAAGTTATAATTCATGGTCAAGAGCAGGTAAAAGTGGATCAGATGAAATCAAAAAGCAGATGGAAAAAGAATTTGCTGATGGTCTTGTTTATGAATATGGTTCTAAATATATAAAAGTGATAAGCGGAAAAAGAGGAAGTACTTCTGTTTGTGCTTTTGTTGTTAATACTGATCGTGATAAAAAATTTCGTTTCGGAGACATTTTGAAGCCTGCTGGTTGGTCAGCTCCTGCAAGAAACTTTGCAAGGGGAAATGTTTTTGAAGAAAAAGGTTTTCGTTGTGTAAGATGGACTGGAGCTTATTAAATGAAAGTTAATCTTCATTGTAGAAATTTTGATCAAAACGTTAAGGATGCAATTGTTGGTATGACCGCTTATGGTCTAACAAAATTGCTTCCTAATCGTGAAAGACTTTTAGATAATGTAGAAATAGATGTACATATGAGGCGCCATATTGATGGTGGCGAAGCAAAAATTAAACCTGGTACTAATGTCTACAGACCAAGGAAGTTTCAAATTATTCTTGATCATCGCAAAATGAATGAAGATGAATATGGTCGTAGAAGAGGTGGCGATGAATGGGTTCATCAGATTCTTGAAACTTTAGCTCATGAGTTAGTACATATTAAACAATATCTTATTGGAGAATTGACCTGGAGATCAGGTACCTTACGTTGGAAAAATAAAGAATTTACTCCTGAAGATTTGACTGAATATTTTGAATTACCATATGAAATAGAAGCACATGGCAGACAACGTGGTTTGTTTTTATCATTTATTTCAGTTTGGGATGATTTCGTAAAACAAGAAACGGAGAAAATATGAGTTTTGAACAAAGATTAGTAGAACATATTTATAGGGATCTTCTTCAAGAAGGATTTGGAGAAATAGAAGCAAGAAATACTGCATATAGAATTGTTGAAAATAAAGGGGAGGCTGAGCAAGTGGCGAGCCCAACTGACTGTAAATCAGCCGTCTGAGACTGTGATGGTTCGACTCCATCCCTCCCCACCAATAGGCGAGTAGTTCAGCAGGTTAGAATGCCACTCTGATACGGTGGAGGTCGTTGGTTCAATTCCAACCTCGCCTACCAATATAGAGATTTAATATGGGTTTAGAAGTAATAATTCCGTTTATACCATGGCTTACATGGTCTTGGTTATGGAAAAATTCAATATGGATTGCATTGATTAGTTCGACAGTATATCATTGGGACAAGCCGCATGGATTTTGTTCAGTTGCATCAGGCTGTCCTTTTTAAAAATTAGCTAACCATCTGTACGAGAGAGTCGACCAGCTACTACGATCACTTTGTGATGCGTGAACATGCCAGACGGGACTTGAGGTTACGGATGCTATGAGGGGTATGGGGAGCGTGGAATAAGCTCAGAGCTACGCATAAGCCTGCCCCTTGCTATTTTTACTGGTCCCATCGTTCAGTTAGGCCTAGGACTCTAGATTGTCAATCTAGCAACATGGGTTCAAATCCCATTGGGACCGCCATTTAAATAATTATTATGAATAAACAAAAAGTTGAAACACTCCTACAAAAAAAGCTAAAAAGCCAAGGAGATGTTCCTACTTTTTTTGATAATCTCATATATGATTTGGGTATTAAAGAAGAAGATGAAAAGATTTATTCACCTATTTTAAATTTATGGGAACAACTTTTAAATTCAAAATCTAATAGATTTTCTAGTTATGAAAACAGGTCTAGGGAAAATTGTTCTTTAAGTAATAAGAAAAGAACAATGAGTTGGATTCAGACGGCAACATCTCAAGGCACTCATTCATTAATTAAATGGAAAGATTTGGGTTTATATAAAAGTGTATATGATCTTGTAATTTATTGGATGCTGATTTCTGAATTGAAACCCAATACGATAGTAGAATATGGATCGGGATTAGGAGGAAGTGCTATTTGGTTAGCTGATATTAGTTCAGTAATGGGATTTGATACTGATGTTATTAGTTACGACATAAACCCCCCAAATATGCTACATCCAAAAGTTGATTTTGTAAATCTTGATCTTGTACAAGATTTTGTAATTTTAGAACGATGGCGGGGTAAAAAATTAGTTATTGAAGATGCTCATGTAAATGTAAAAGAAGTACTTTTAAAAACAGATTTACTCCTTAGAGAAGGTGATTATCTTATTATTGAAGATAGTGAAAAAAAAGAATCTGAGATAGTTGATTTTTTATCTAATGCAAAAAATAAATATAAAGTTGATAATTTTTATGTAGATTTCTTTGGAAGAAATACTACTTGTTGTGTTGACTCGATATTTAAAGTTTTTTAATTGTGTCTGTGACTGAATGGATAGGTATCGGATTGCAAACCCGTATCATGCAGGTTCGAATCCTGTCGGACACTCCATTTTTCAATTATAACGAATTGATTTTGATGCGTATGAATTTCGATATCACAAAACATATCGGTTTTCATATTTGTTAATGGGGTTAGATAAATTGTTTGATTATCTATTATGATATATTCAAGATAAATCATCTTTTTGCGGTTGTGAATTTGGAATTGTTCAATCACAGCAGAATTTATTTGATTGAAATAATCAAATGCTTCTTGAATTATTTCTCCATAATATGCTGGTGAACAGTTATGACTGGGAAGACTTTGACCGACATGTAACTGAATAAGAAGTTTTTGAAAAGACATATCTTTGGGTCCGGTATTTGAATTGAATATGGCTTTGTTTAATACTTTTTGTGCTACTCCTGTAAGAAATGCTTCGATTTTTATATCTATCATTAAGATGTCATTCCATTTTATAGAATCAAATGTTAAATGAGGTCCATCAATAGTTGTTGAACAAGATTTTGTCAGTTTAGAATTTGGTCCTACGGTGAGTGTTTTTTCTTCTAGGGAAGCATGAGGGGAGAAACGAAATCCTATACTTTCCTCGTGGAACATATTTTTATATGTGTATGTAAGTTCATCCATAATTATAATATTTATCATAGGGGTTTAGCTCAGTTGGGAGAGCGCCTGTTTTACACGCAGATTGTCATTGGTTCGATTCCAATAACCCCTACCAAATATAGGAAAAATAATATATGAAGATTTGTATAATTGGTGGAGGTCATGCTGGATGGTGGACTGCAGGTTATTTTGAAAAACATCTTCCAGATTATGATTTGACAGTTTATGAGAGTGAAGATATTCCTATTTTAGGTGTAGGAGAATCTACATTACCTCAAATAAAAATATGGTTTGATGATTTGGGTATATCTGAAGAGACATGGATGCCAAAAGCACAGGCGATAAAAAAATATGGAAATTGGAAATCAGGATGGGATCAGGAGGCAGGATTGGGTGATCCTTTTACTTTATATTTTTGGCAAAATGATGATAATGCTTTTGATCAAATGATGAAAGATCCTGCAAACTATAGATATGAATCAGGAAAAGATAGAGTTATTAATAAGAAAATATTTCAAGAAGAGTTCGCTAAACCTCAAGGTTGGAGAGATTATGGATATCATTTAGATGCGGCAAATGCGGCAGATATTGTTAAAAATCATTGTAAAAAAACAAAAAATATTAAATCAACATTGAAAGAATTGCCTTCTGGTTATGATTTATATATTGATTGTACTGGATTTCAGAGAAAGTTTGTTCAAGATAAAACGGAAATGCCTATTAGTAAATATCATTATGCTGATAGTGCATTAGTATGTCAAGTAAAGAATTTAGAAAGAGATGAATCTACTTTTTTAACGAAATCTATTGCAAGAAGTTATGGGTGGCAATTTGAAATACGTTTGAAAAATAGAGTAAGTATTGGATATGTTTATAGTTCATCACATGTTAATAAAGAAATGGCAAGTTTAGAATTTGAACAACATATGATTAATGGCCGTGAGAAATTGGAAGAACCAAGACTAATAAACTGGAAACCTTTAGTATATGCAAATCCTTGGAGTAATAATGTTGTTGCGATAGGATCTTCTGCTGGATTTGTAGATCCATTAGAGGCTACCGCTCTTGTTATGACACAAACTGGAATTAGTACTTTAGTTAAATGCTTAAAAAGAGGAATAGGTCCTCGAGCATATAATAAATTAATGATAAAAATCTGGAAAGAATGTTTAGATTTTCAATTGACACATTATGCATTGAATGGTCGTGAAGACACAGAATTTTGGCGACATATGCGAGAAATAAAAGATGATTGTTCTAAAATGCTTTGGAAAAATTATCAATCAAATAGTAATAAGTATACTAATTTATTTCCTTCAGGGATTTGGTGTCAATTGGGAGTTTATTTAGATGATTTTAAATATTATAGTCCAAAAACAACTGATTAATGAAATATATTATGAAAGGAACAACATGAAATATATTATTCCCACTTTACTTCTCGTTTTATTAGGTTGTGCAAACAATGAAGAATATGCACCCAGTTCATCTGCGAATGTTTCGACTTCTCCAGCCAAAAATTATCATGGAGATAACATAAGTGGAACAAAATTTTCCAGTCCACAAACTGCTACTACAAAATCAGCAGAAATATGGAAAACAGATTGTTATGATAATGAAGATAATCACTCATATTATTTTTCATTTTCATTTGTAGATAATGACATATCTGTAAAAACTGAAGAGTATTCTGATATAGATTGTGTTACTAATTATGCTGTAGAGGATGAAAAACACACTTATTCTATTGATATTGATTCGAAAACTTATTTAGTAACTATGGGATCTACTATAAAAATAACACCGCAATCTGATTCAGCAGTAAATCTTTATAATAAAGATTCTAAATGTGATTATAATGATTGGAAATTGAATGTTACAAAAAATTGTGGACCAGATGATAGAGAGTGGAACACAGGAGATTCTCTTTATTGTTCATATTATTATACCGACTACTCCAATCCATACGGACAACAGCAGGAAGAAGATGTTTTATATACAACATGTGACAAAAACTCTTACCCAACAAGCGAGTTTACTAAATTTACTAGAGAATAATTGGTAAAATACCAAAATAACCAATTTTTATCTTGACACTCCACCCCCCATTTGATATAATATAAGTGAAGGTTGGGAATTCCTCTCGCCTCGTAACCCCCAATAGAGTTTAATTATGTGTAGAATAAGATTGTTTTACGAATCATGCTTTGGTGATAGAATGGGATTTGCTGAAATGGTTATGTCCTATGAAGACGATATTGCCAGCTTTATTAAGCATTGGAAAACTGGTGGTCGAATGGTGATCACAGAACATATTGATTTGGTATAGATCATTATGTTGACCAAGTATAAAAGAGTGAGTGAAGAAAAATCTAGTAAAAGACTTGACTGGGTTTTAATGAGTTATAAACATCGCAGGAGAAAGTTATGATTAAGTATATAGCAATTGGAACGTTAGCTTATATGCTTTTTGCTGGAGTATTTAGTGTTAAATTCTCTGGTGAAGAAGTTGGGGTCGGATTCAATCCTAGTAAAGTTGTTACTAGATTTGTGTCGGATGTTGAAACATTAGTTGAAAGTGTAAAGTAGGATATATTATGAGTGTAGCAAAAACGATTTTAGAACAACTTGGCGGAAATAAATTCCGTATGATGACTGGAGCGAAAAACTTTATGGGTTTTTCTAATGGTCTGGTAATGAAGATTGGTAGAAACAGTTCAAATTCTAATTATTTAAAGATCACATTGAATTCAATGGATACTTATGATATGGAATTTGCTAAAGTTTCCAAAATGGGCGAGAAGAAATCTGTTAGTGAATACAATAACATTTATTTTGATATGTTGACAGATCAATTTACTGCTCATACTGGAATGTATACTTCATTATTTTAATAGAGGTTGGATATGAAAAGGTGGGAACAACAGAAAAATTTCAAAAAGTTTTTAGAATCATTAAAAGTTAAATCAAAGAAAAAATAGGAGTATATTATGAAAATGTTTCTTGAAGAAATTGCAATCCTAGTATTGTTATCTGGTGTTGCATATATATCAATACTTTTTATGATTGCGTTAATCTAGAAAAAACCAATTATTGTCTTGACACTATGGCTGGTTTTTGAGATAATATAAGTGAAGGTTAGGAATTCTCCTGACTATTAATTCCCAATTTTGAGAGATTTATTATGAGTATGAGCAAAGTTCATTGTGAAAAAGTTTTAGAGAGAGCCCATCTGATGGGTATGGATGCTGGTCGTAGAGTCGGTGTTACTCCGATGGTAGTCGGAACTCCTACAGAGTTGATGGGTAATGAAATTGATTATTCCAAAAAAACTTATGTTGTTGAAGGTGGAGTTTGTGGATTTGCTGGAGTAGTTATTAAGCCTGCTCGTGGAAAATTTGTTTCTTATCTTAAAAGCATTGGAATGGGAAATAAGCATTATTACGGTGGATGGTATGTATCTGTTCGGGAGTTTGGACAGTCTCTTGCTCGTAAAGAGGCTTATGCAGAGGCATTTGCCGATGTTTTGACAGAAGTTGGAATGAGAGTTTATGTAGATTCGAGGATGGACTAATGGAAATGAAAGATAAAATTGATTTAAGTTTAAACAGAAGTTTAGAAGAACTGGTCGCTTCATATTGGGAAGCACAATATGCTGGATTGGATTATAGAAAAGAAACACATAGTGATTTTTATGTATTAGAAAACTACCTTTGTGATATGGGGGCATTATGAGTACGAATAGTTTAGTAGCATATATGAACAAGGATTGGGAAGTTACTTCATCCTACGTGCATTATGACGGTTATACAACTGGTGTTGGTGAACAATTGCTAGAAAATTATAATTCTAAAGAAAAAGCATTTGAATTAGCTACAACTTTGGGTTATGCATCAGGTTTGAGTGAAACAGTTGAAAAGTCCCATGAGGGTCGTGCAAATACAGATGAACCAATAGCTTATGAAAATTATCTTGATTTTGAGGAATACATTCGGGAAAGTTCTTATCTTGAATATGTTTATGTCTGGGTAGAGACTGAAGGAAAATGGCAAGTTGCTACTTGGGAAACCACCAAATTAAGTACTTTGTCTGAAGAAGGTTATGAATTCCGATATGATTGGAATGGATTTGAGGATTTGACCGTGGTTTTTACAAATGAAGGTATTGAAACTGTAAAGCGAATGAGAAAACTTGCAGAAGAAGGATCAGGAAGTGATTATGCGACAGGTGCAGATGAACTTGAAATGTCAATTTTAAAATATGCGATTGAAGAAAATGCTTAGAAAAAATATTATTCGTGAAATGTTTATTTGGTTTACCTTGCTTTTAATAGTGAGTTATATTGCAAGCAGAATAAGTCTTGATTATTATTATTTTGTGCATCATAACTTTGTTTCACTATGCAGATTTCTGGAACTTCCAGATTTTGTTTGGCATTTTTTGGATAAATATCTTTTCAATGGTCAGTTATAATATTCCCCGATAGCTCAGACGGTAGAGCAAATGACTGTTAATCATTGGGTCACTGGTTCGATCCCAGTTCGGGGAGCCAGTTCAAATAAATAATTAGATAGAGAAAATATTATGTATGTAAAAATGGGATCCGTTGCTAGAAAAAATCGGGCCTTTCATGTACGCATTGATAATCATGATGTTTGGAATTTGGATAGTACTCTTGCTAATATTATTCATCCTGCACTTATTCGTTTAAGGGAACGTGTGCCACATTTTGGCTATCCGACTCCTTATGATGAAACAGAAGCATATCCGGATTTTTCTGCTCAAGGATCATTCGAAGAAATTTTAGATCGTGAAGCAGAAAGCAATTATTACGAAACTCTCTGGATGGACAAACTTCAGAAAATGATCGATGCGTTTGCAATGATTATTGATAAGGATGAAGAATATGATAAGATCATGCATCATAGGGATGATGCAGATGCAAGAGAAGAATGGTGGCGCAAAATTGAAGAAGGATTGACTCTTTTTTCAAAACACTATCATGGTCTTTGGGATTAGACCGAATAAAAGGAGAATTAGTGTATTTAATTAAATACTGCACTTCTTGAAATTACAGACCACATGCAGAAAGGCTTTCTGCAAGCATTAATACAACTTTATTAGATACATGTGAAATAGAAGAAGGCGCTAGAGGTCAATTTGATCTATATTGGAATGGTACCTTATTTTTAAGTAAAGATGTATTACAAAAATTTTTCACTATTGAAGATGTACAACGCAAGTTAAAAGAAAAAGGACTTGGATTTTGGATGGAAGAGCAACGTTAATCGTTAATGTTGCTTTTTTTTATATTTAATGCTATAATTAACCTATTATAAACAATAGAATGGCTAAAAAAAATAAAAAGAAATTTAATATATCAAGAGAAGATTTGAATACAAAGATAAATGAATATTTGGAAAAGGGTGGAACGATTACAAAATTTGATTGTATTATACCAGAACCCACTAGAATGGTGACACAAGAAAGTCAAAGAATGGGTTCTGGTATAAATATTTCAATTGATCCAGATTTTTATACTAGAGGAACAGCAAAAAAGACTAAATGAAAATATTTATTTATCGTGTTCCGATGTTATTAATGATTGTTATAACATCAATTTTAGTAATTTTAAAATTAAATGATAATATTGGTTGGAGTTGGGATGATGTATTTCTTCCGCTTCAACTTTTTGTTATTTTAGGTATATTTTTTGCGCTTGTACATGTTTTTATAGATATAAAAGAGAAAAAGTCAAAAAAAATAAATAATAAACAAGAGTTTTACTAAATTTTCGAATGGCGCAGGGAGGTCTGAGCGGAATAATGGATCTGCACCCCCACCACTCAGGCCGCGCCCCACTTTATAATATCATCAGGAGTTAGTTTGGATGTTGTTTCCGACAACAAGAATAGAACTGTTTTATAGAGGAGAACAAGATTGTCTCTTGGCTCATGAGCCTGATGGTACAGTTCACGAATTTCGTGTTGGAATGTTACGAGAAGCAAAAGAATTGTTTACACGATATGATGAAGCACATTTTCATGAAGAAGATAATTTAGATGATTTTCACGAATTTTGTGGAAGAATGGCTAATGAAAGTCCTGAAGTTATAGATGTAGAATCTCCATATTTAAATTAAGGAATATTAGATGAAAGAATTTTTTCAGTCTGTAAAACAAAAATGGAAAAATACTTGGCTTCCAAAAATTCAAACGAAAACGGAAATAGAATTAGAACGAGATAAAAAATATGAAGTTAGATGGGTTTGGTATCATGCAGTTATAGCAATAAGCTGTCTGATGACTAATATTTTATTAATCTGGATCTTATTAACTCTGAGGGGGACATGAGCAACGATTGTGAGCATAATTATGTTTATGAGATATTGTATCATTTTGATTGTGGAAAATGTAGTAAGTGGTGGAGTTATGCAAAAACTCCAGATAATAAAGAAGAATTGCATAAGAAAATAGTTAAAAATATGTATTGTCCACATTGTGGAACAAAAGGATCATTGAAAATAAAAGAAAAGTTTTTCAATAATATTTAAGAAACAAATGAAAAAAAAGCTATTATTAATTTTTGTAATGATGGCGACATGGACAGTTGTTGGATGTGGAATAAGTACAATAGGATGTTTTGGACATTGGGTTAAAGGTCCTGGACATCATAGAGGAACCAGGCATATGCTTAAAGATGCCAAACTACCTTATTATCAATGTGTAGATGAAAACAACAAAGGTAGTAACTTAAAAGAACGGAGATATTTGTGAAGAAAATGCTATTATTAATTATTATAATGATGGCGACATGGACAGTTGTTGGATGTACACCCAGACTGGATATTAACGGATGTTGGGGATATACATACGACCCAGGATTAAAAAGAGGAACATTACTAAAAAATAGAACATATGCTACTCCTTATAGACAATGTGTGGATGAGGAATTTCCACATAAAGATTTAGAGCGGAGGCCAAACGGATGAGAATAGCATTACTTGTTTTTGTAATGTTATTGATGAGTAGTTGCTCAAGCAACACAAATAATTGGCCTAGTGGAATGACACCATTTTTTGCAGAGTGTGAAGGAGAAGGTGGAACATATACAGATAAGGCTTATGCTATTAGAAAAAGACAACCATGCCATGGAGGATGGAAATTCTATGACAGAGGCGAGCCAACTTTAAAAAATTAAGAGTTGAAATGTTTAATAGAAATGAAATATTGTTTTGGGTTTTTACATTTATTGTAAGTATAATGTTAGCATGGTCTTGTAGACTGGAGGCAGTATTATGAATATTTGGGTAGAATATTTTAAAAATACTGAAAGTAGTATAAACACTCATGCTCAAATGAGAGAAAATCTTAAATTTGTTGAGCCAGAACCTGAACATATAATGAAAAGATTTTGTCAATCAAGAGAAGAAGCAACTACATTTGCTAATTCTCTATTAGAGCGGGGGTATCATACTACTATAAAAACGGACGGTACAAATCGCTTTTGACAAGATAAGAGAAGAAGAAAAAAAATCACTTATAGGTTTAAAATCGCATTATTCTGTTTATGGAAAACATGATTTTTATATTGAAACTGTATTACGATATAAAACTCCTGATGGATACAGGGGTAGCATAGTAAAAATTAGATCAAAAAGGACAGATGACATTAAAAAAACGTGAAAGACAAGAAAACGCAATAAAGCGGCTTGAAAACACACTCAAAATGCATGAAGCAAACGCAGAATTAACAGTTGCTATCATGAAAGAAAAAGAACTTTCTACTGGAGCTAGTGAAAAAGTAGAATCGATTAGAAAAAAGAAGATTGAGAGGGCGAAAACTACCATTCAGAATACAAAAAAAAGAATGGGTAATTGAGCCCCAATAGTTTAATGGATAAAACAAGAGACTTCTAATCTCTCGCTCTAGGTTCGATTCCTAGTTGGGGTGCCATTTTTAACTATTATAAATAATAACTACAACGATTGATGTATAGATAATGCAATTGTTAAACAAACGGAGAATTACATGTTAAAAAAGGTTTATGCTTTTTTTATGGTAATTGTCGCATCATGTATATTAACGGGAACGATACAAGCACCTCTTGGAAAACAAAGTACTAAAATACCGTCTATCATACAGCCAATATCGAAAACTTTACCGATAACCTTAAATCCCAATTTACTAACTGAGAAAATAACAAAGGATCAGGTTCAATGTTTGGCAAAGAATATATATTTTGAAGCGGCAACACAATCAACTGCAGGAAAATTAGCAGTTGCTTTTGTAACAAAAAATAGAGTAGATTCAGAACGATTTCCTAATACTTTTTGTGATGTAATATATGAAGGTCCTCATTATGCTTCAGGACATCCAAAAAGAGATCGATGCCAATTTTCATGGTATTGTGATGGAATGGGAGATGAACCAAGAGAAGGATGGGGCTGGAAAAGCTCACAATCAGTAGCTAAATGGTTTTATGATCATAAAGATCGACTTATGGATATAACAGATGGTGCGACACACTATCATGCAGATTGGATGGAAAAATATCCAAAATGGGCAAATAAATATCGAAAAAATGTAAGAATAGATGATCATATTTTTTACAAACACAGTTATAGAAGCAAAAAGAAAACCAACGAGATAACTCTCGCTAGATTATAGAAAGTAAATTATGATTGATAATGTAGATGTGAAAATTCCTCAACATGAAGAAGGAAATCCTGCGGAAAATTCTTTGGGTGGAACAGAACTTGTCACAATGGAATTATTCCGCAGGTTACCTCAAGAATATAAAGACAAATTTCAATTTGTTGTTTCAAGAGTTCATAAAATAGAAGAAGATAAACGTAGGCTTTATTGGTTACATGATCTTGCTTTAGATCCTGTTCATTCTTTACTTACAACTCCTTCAATAGATATGTTTGATAAATTGGTTTTTGTTAGTCATTGGCAACAACAACAATTTAATACATTATTAAAAATACCGTATGATCGTGGGGTTGTAATTAAAAATGCTATAGACCCCATTCCTAAACATGAAGAGACTGAAACAAAAGACCTTCAACTAATATATGCTTCAACACCTCAAAGAGGTCTTGATATTCTTGTGAATGCTTTAGATTTAATTGATAGAACTGATTTTCATTTACATGTTTTTTCTAGTTATAAATTGTATGGCTGGGAACAAAATGATGAAGAATACAAGCCTTTATTTGAAAGATTGGAATCAGATTCAAGAGTAACAAATCATAGTACAGTTTCATATGATGAATTGAGAAAACATTGGACAAATATGCATATATTAGCATATCCATGTACTTGGCAAGAAACTTCTTGTAGAGTAGCAATGGAAGCAATGTCTGCTCATTGTGCAGTTGTTACTTCTAATTGGGGAGCCTTACCCGAAACATGTGGTGAATATGCTTACATGTATAATTATACAGAATACAAAGACAAACATGTTGAAAAATTTGCTGATGCGCTGGAAGATGTTATGGATTCATATTGGACAAAAGATGTTCAAAAAAATCTTGACAATGCATTAGAATATTCACATACTCATTATGGTTGGGATAAACGTATCAATCAATGGATTGATTTTCTTGATAACTTAATATATGAACTAGATCATGGCGAACAGAAAGAAATTATCACTAATAAAAAAACCTAAACAAATTATTGGTTCAGGTAGATCATTTGATGAACAAAGAATGGGAACCGAACCAGTCTTTGATGATAACTCAACGGAATCTGATATAATGCATGGATTGAATTGGTATAGTCATTTTCATGAAGCAGATCAGTCTAAAAAATGGATGTTGGAGTACATGAAACATTCTGGGTATAGTAAAGAAGATATTCAGAAAGTAAAATCTTTTCCATGGGGAAAAGCTGGTGTTCTTGTAGACGGACCAAAGACTGTTTATTTGAAAGGTGGTGGGTTTCTTGCTAGAATGTTTATGAGAGGATTTGAAAATCTTCCGAGAGAGTATATAGAAAAAATTAATTTTTATATTGACTACAGTAAGAAAAGAGGTGAACTTGTTGTTGAACAAAAATCTATTGAAAAGAAAATTAATGGAAATGATCATAAGCCTTCAATTCAAAATTATATAAAAGAACAAGTATCTATATATGCTTCTGAAATAGAGCAATCTATAGATAGTTTTTTTGACAATGATTATGAGCCGACTATAAACGTATATGATTGGTTAGTTAGTAAAGAAGTTAAGGGACTAATTGCTAAAAAGATAGCAAATGAATTTCAGCCCTATTTAACAGAAATAAAATCAATTCCAACAGACGAAGACCTAGCCGAATCTTATGCTCATATGACAAAGAAGCAACTTGTTAAATATGAGAATTTTATTCAGACAATTATTAGTGATTGTGAACGATATTCTGCAAATGCTAATAAGCAAAGAAAGCCACGAAAGAAAAAACCTATTTCGGTTTCGAAACAAATTGCTAAATTGAATTATAAAAAACAAGATGATGAATATAAAATAGCATCAATTAATCCATCTGAGATTGTCGGTGCTGATCGATTGTATGTATTTAATTCAAAGTATCGTAAACTTGGTGTATATCAAGCAGAAAGTCATGCAGGACTATCTGTAAAAGGAAGCACTCTTCGAGGATTTGATACATCACTTTCTAAATGTAAAAAAGTAAGAAAGCCAGAAGAAGTATTAACAAAAATGCTTTCTGGTGGTAAACTTGCGATTAAAAAACAATATGATTCTATTAATTCTAAAGAAAAAGATTTAACTGGTCGTATTAATAATGAAACTATACTCCTTAAAATTGTAAAATGATATTACTTGATTATTCGCAAATAGTTATTGCAAATGTGATGATGAATAAAAAAGCAATGTCTGAAGATTTTGTCAGACATGCAGTTTTAAATACTATAAGAATGTATCATCACAAATTTAGTGATGAATATGGACAACTGATAGTTTGTTGTGATGCACCAGATAATTGGCGAAGGGATGCATTCAAATATTATAAAGCTCAAAGAAAAACAACAAGAGACAAGTCTGATTTTGATTGGTCTGAATTGTTCAGATTATTACATAAAATACGAGAAGAGATAAGTGAAAATTTTCCTTATAAGGTCGTATATATAGATGGAGCAGAGGCAGACGACATTATTGCCACTATTGTAATGAATGCAACAAAAGAACCTGTTTTGATATTATCAAGTGATAAGGATTTTGTTCAGTTACAGAAATATGAAAATGTGAGTCAATATTCGCCTCTTACGAAGAAATTTCTTAATACTGATAATCCAGATAACTTTTTAAGAGAACATATACTTAGAGGTGATACAAGTGATGGTGTTCCAAATTTTTTGTCTTCTGATGATACATTTGTTACAGACAAAAGACAAACACCATTATCAAAGAAAAAGGTATCAGTTTGGGCTGAACTTGAACCTGATGTATTTTGTCAAGGGGAACAGTTACGCAATTATCGTAGAAATGAAATGTTAATAGATTTTACTAAAATACCTGAATGGTTACAAATTAATATTGTGGATGAATATGTTAATCAACCTGAAGTTGGTAGGTCTAGACTTTTCAATTATTTTATAAAACATAAACTTAAAAATTTAATGGAGCATATAAATGAATTTTAGGAGATATTATGGCGGCTAGAATGACAAATGAAGTTTTATCAGTTGCAAATGGATTAAGTACTGATGAAGAACGTGTTAACTATTTGCGACAAAATGCAACTAAAGCAGTAAAAGAATTATTGAGAATTAATTTTAATAAAGATATAAAATTTTTGCTTCCTGAAGGTCGACCAGAGTTAAAAGAAGATGAGTTTAATCCACAAAGAGGATTTATTGAAGGTGTTGATGATGGAGCTACTTTGAATTATGAAGTAAGAAAATTATATTTATTTGTTGAGGGAGGACACCCAACGTTAACCAGCGTGAAGCGTGAAACTTTGTGGATTGAACTGATTAACTCTTTGCACCCCTCTGAGGCTGATGATCTTTGGCATATGAAGGATAAAAAACTTCAAGAAAAATATGATAAGATTACTCACCTCGTAGCTTATAACTCTTTTCCGGAGGGTCTTCAACAACCCGAACCCGAATCTACTAGGGATAGTCAGGGCCGTTTTACAAGCACCAAAAAAGCTAAACCAAAAAAGAAAGCAAAAAAATGAAAGTATTGATGACCTGTGCTGGCATGAATACAGAGTTAAGGCCCTTTACGGATATGATGCCAAAGTGTTTATTGCCAGTGAAGGCGAAACCGATTCTATTTCACAATCTCGAATGGCTACAAAAATATGACATTGATGAAGTAAATATCACTACAAGTTATCACCATAATCAAATTGAATTAGCATTAAAAAAATATCAAATTAATGGATTATTTTCAACTGATTTTAAAATTAATATTCATAAACAAACTGGTGGTGTTGGAACAGCACAATCTTTAAGAAATTTAAGTTATAAATTTGATGAAGAAGATTTTTTATTTTTAGATGGTGGTAATTTATATAATTTTGATATAGAAAATTACTATAATATTCATAAAAATAATGGAAAACTAATTTCTATTTTGTCACATATGACCATGGAGGATAGTAAATATAAAAACTTTATTAAATATAAAAATGGTTCTGATAAAATAGAAAAAATTTCAGTTAAGCCTGATTATAAAATGAATAAAGAACTTTTAGCAACATCAGGAGCTTGTTATTTAAATCCAATGATATTTGATGTAATTGAAAAGAAAGATAGGCATTTATTTGATAATGTTATTCCTAAACAACTTGAAAATATTAATGTAATAGTAGATAATACTTCAGTACAGTTTATTAATTCTAAAAAAGAATATATGTCAATATCTAAGACATGGAGTTCATATTATGCCAACATATGATTACGAATGTAAAAAATGTGGAGATGTTTTTGAAATGGATTTCAAAATAGCTGATAGAAAGATTCCAACTGAGGAATCTTGTAGAATATCAACTTGTGATGGTGAAGTAAAGCAATTGATTGGTCTTCCAGGATTTGCTTACGATAATGTAGGAGCTAAAAAACCAGATGCTTCTTTTAATGATAAGTTAAAAGAAATAAAAAATGCACATCATGAAAGTAATGTTAATATAATTGAATAATGTTTATACATGAAAATGTTCTTGGAGATTTAGAACTAAAAACTATAAATGAAAACGGAAAAAGATATTATGTAACTCCTACTGGTGAAAAGTATCCTTCCGTCACCACTGTTCTTTCCAATTATAAAAAAGAAGCCCTATTCAAATGGAGAAAACGTGTTGGTGAAAAAGAAGCCAATAAAATTTCTACTCAAGCATCTCGCCGCGGCACCAAAGTTCACAAACTCTGTGAAGATTATTTAAACAACGAATTGTCATTTGACGAATATACTCCTGATAATGTTGTTATGTTTAAAAGCATTCAACCTATTCTTGATGAAATAGAATTAGTTTACGGACAAGAACGTGCATTATTTTCAAATCATTTAAGAACCGCCGGAAGAGTTGATTGTATTGGTAAATTTCGTGGAAAAAATCACATAATTGATTTTAAGACTTCTAGTAAACCCAAAAAAGAAGAATGGATTGATAATTATTTTATGCAATGTTCAGCATATTCTGTTATGTGGGAAGAAATGTCAGGTATACCTATACCTTATATTGCAATAATTATTGCTGTAGCAGATGAAGCACCACAAGTTTTTATTGAACATAGAGATAATTGGATTGATAAGTTTATAGAGCTTAGAAATAATTATGATATCAATTAATTTAGATACAATTAATCATAATCCTAAATTATTACTTCAAGCACATGATTTGAAATTTGAAAAAGATTCTATACTTCTTTATGATCTCCCAGAAGGATCTAGACTTTTTCCATTAGATTCTTCTCCTTATAATAATGATGATGGGGATTTTGCATATTCTTTATTTTCTAAAGTACATAAAATTTTATATAATCATGAATATGATGTTTGGTTTTTGTGTTCAGATTTAAATATAAAAGAAAGATATACAAAATGGTGTAAACAAATAGGAGTTAAAGAAAAAATTAAGGTATTATGTTTTCCTTTTACTGTAAGAGATGGTGGAATAGATTTTATTAAACAAGAAGATATTGATGAATTAAAAAAATATAAAAAAACAAAAAATTTTTGTCAATTAATATGTTCTCCTGCTACACCAAGATTAGCAACGGTTGACCGCTACTACAAACATAAGAATTATGAGTATTCTTATGTTCCTCAATTCCATCACCAAGATGGTGAATTAAAACATTATAATGTTCCTGCTTGGTTTTCTTTGGGGAACTATTATGGACAATTACCAAATATCGAAGAAAATATATTTAAAAATGGCTTTGATGCAGAAAAAGATTTTAAAATGCTTAATGACTTAGAATTGGCTAATTTTTGGATTAATAAACAAGAAGATAAATGGGCCCATTCAGAAAAGATGGTTATAAACAACATCGAAGTAAATAAACTTATTTTTAATACCTTTCCCCCAGTCGAAAGTTTTAACTCCTGTTGTGATGTAGTATTAGAAACTTACTTGATAGGGCCCACTTATTTTACTGAGAAAACATGGAAGCAATTTTTATATGAAAAACCTTTTATTTCTATAGGTGTAAAAGGTAGTAATCACAGTTTATTAGATTTAGGATTTGAATTATATGATGAAATTTTTGATTACAGTTTTGATTTGGAAGAAAACAATCTAATAAGATTAAAGGGCTTTTGGACACAAATAGAAAGATATTTAGATTGGAAAGTATCAGCATTTAAAGAAAAACTTGAAATAATTGAACATAAACTAATACATAATAGAAAAACATATATTGATTGGATAACAAATATAGATAAAACTATTAATGATAATACCAATTCGGATGATTTTTCTCATCTATTTAATCATTTTTATCTTTCTGCAGATTTTTCTTATAAGAAACATTTAAGTGAAGGTGAATTTAATGTTATAAAAAAACTTTGTTCGGGATTTTAATGAATAAATTTGATTTTAGTATTTCAAGTTATTGTAATGCCGCCTGTCCAGCATGTAAACGTTATGAGAATTTTAATAAACCGTTTTATGATCCAAATGATAATTTACATCCTGGTTTAAATCAAGTTCATATGGATTTTGAAAAATATAAATTTATTATAGAACGAGATATTAAAATTTTTAAAAATTCGGAAGTAACATTTGAAGGAGAATTAGGAGACTCATTAGTTAATCCTAAAATAAAAGATTTTATTTTTTTTAGTTCAAATATTTTTAATTCTATACGTATTGTTACAAATGGAGGGTTAAGATCAAAAAATTTTTTTAAAGAAATCGGTAATACTTTAAAAAATGTTCAAATTTTCTTTTCTATTGATGGACTTGATGATTATACTAATCAAAGATATAGAAGAAGAGTGAATACACGAAAAGCTATTGAAAATATGCTTACACATAGAAATACACTTTATGGAAAAGATAATACATGGTGGAAATATATAATTTTTGAACATAATTGGTTTGAAATACCAGAAGTGTTGGATTTTGCAAAAATAAATGATTTACAAATTACACTTGTCTTAAATACCAGATCGAAATTTGTATTACCTAATCGTTTAATAAGTAAAATATCTAATAATTATGAAAAAAATAAATTTGAAAAAAGTTATCTTCAGTTAGGTAATTAATGTTACTCAACTTTGAGATTACTTCATATTGTAATGCAGATTGCCCTAGTTGTTTTAGAACTGTATTTGATGAATGTGTACCTAAACCCTATAAGCATTTAAGTGTTGAAGATTTTGAACTTTTAATATTTAATAATGTTAAATTTTTTTTGAATCAACGTGAAATGTATAAGCAACAGGTTCAACACTCTTCAAAATATACTGGATTAACTGCTAAATTTTGTGGTGAAATAGGGGATCCATTAATAAGTCCACATATTGAAAAGCTAATAAAACTTGCAAAAACAGTATTTGATACAATTGAAATTTATACTAACGGGGGATCTAGAACAACAAATTGGATTAAAAAAATACTTTTAAATAATAAAAAACTACAATTTATTTTTGGTATCGATGGGATGACTAATGAAAGTAATCAAGTTTATAGAGTTAATGTAAGAACCGATATTGCATTTAAAAACATGATTGAATCAGCAAAACACAGATATACAAGATGGGATTATACAATTTTTAATCATAATTTTCACGAATTAAAAGATGTCATAGATTTTTCTAAAACTCATCATATAAATTTATTATGTAGATTTAATGGTAGAGAGTTTAATAAAATTGATGATAAAAATTTAAGAGGGTGTGAAGAATTATTATTAAAAAATGATATAAGTTATTATATATGCAAATAAAATGTGATTTTTATAATTATGAACATTCTACTTGGAATCAATATGAAATTGATTTAGATTTAAACGTATATCCGTGTTGTCATTATTATACAGATTTTATGGAACATGGTGGTGTATTAAATGAATCATTAAGACATATTGATAATAGTCTTAAAACCAACGAGTTAGAAAATATTTTTAAAGAATATGATAAAATATTGAATGAAGAAAAATGGAAAAATAAAAAAACATGTCCTCCTCATTGTATGAAAATCTGCCAGAAGAAATAAATAAAAATAAGAACAACTTACCAGATGATTTTTCTGATCTTGTTTATTGTGTAGCATATCATGAAAATTCTGAATGGGTGGAAGTAGAAATTTCGTCTGATTTTTCTGTTTATCCATGTTGTGCTTTACATGCAGAACATCAATTAGAAAAATCATTTTTTGATAAAAAATTAGACAATTTGGATAAAGATTGGAATAATTTGGAGAAACATAAATTAGAAGATATTTTAAAAATATGGAGAGAATACATTAAACCCGAATTTTGGAAAAAAGAAGAAACCTTACCTGAATGTTGTGGAAAGTTATGCAGAATAAAAAAATAATAATATTTGGAGATAGTTTTGCCGATCCCACAGATAGGTGTGAAGAAAATAAACAAGTAACAACCTGGTATGATTGTTTAAAGCATGATTATAAAATAACAAACCACGCATTGTCTGGAACAGGTCCCCATTATTCATTTAAAGAATATTATAATTTTATTTCTTCGGGAGCATGGTACGGTGGTTGGATGGGGGAGGATAAAACTAGTTTAGAAGATTATATTTGTATTTTTTTATTAAGCGGAGAGGACAGAATTGCTTTTCCTAAGGCATCTCCTAACACTATTACACATATTAATTGGAATTTTGATAAAAAAGAAAGTTGGTGGTGTGAAAATGAACAATTGAAGAAAGAGAAAATATATTATGAAACATTCAAATCTGAAATAGATTTTTTCTTTTTGACAATGCATGATGATTTGATTTGGTCTAATTTTAAAAATTTGGGGTTTCTCCATATGAATTCTTTGTTATTGAATATGAAAACAATTGTGTTTTGTACCTTTGGTATAAAAGTATTAAGTAAAATGGATCCTTTTTTAGATATTGCAAAACTTAATACTCCAAATTTTTATACATATCCTGTTGAATTAGGACATATTTCCCATGAAGAATTTATTGATGTAGAAGAAAACGAAGGTTATGATTATGTGGATCTCAGAAGAAACCATCTTTCTCAAGAAAATCATACAATTTTATATGAGAATATAAAAAAATTTATTAATAATGATTATAATCCATTACCTTTCACTAAAGATATAGATTATTCAACAAGTTTTGGTAAAAGACGGGATACAAAAACAGGAAAATTTATTTACGAATGAACAGATTATTTGTATTTGGGGATAGTTTTTCTCAGCCTCATGGTCCAGACGACAATTTTTCGACTTATTATCATTCAGTTGCAAATGACTTGAATGCTGAATATTTTAATTTTTCTAAAGGTGGAACAGGACCTGAATATTCAATGCGTAAATTTCATGAAGCAATGTTTGGATATAAGTTTGGTGCAAATGATTATATAATAATACTTCTTTCTGATCCTGGTAGAGAGTATGTATATCACCGAACGCCGCCTACGTTGTTATTCGCAAATGCGAGATCAAGATTCAATTATGGATTTGAAAATATCAGAAATTTAATATATTTAAGTAATCTTTCAGAATCTTTTTATCAGGATGTAAAAATATTTTGTAGTGTAATATGGAATGATACAACATTTTATGATGGAATAGTATTATCAAACGAAAACTCTATAAGGTTTTTTGATGATACGAGTACTTTTCCTAGTCCTAAGTTTAGAAGTAAAAATTTTCAAAAATTGAATAATGTCGAGAATTTTTATTATTGTGATTGCGAACTTGGCGTTATTCAGGCACAAGAGTTTAGTGAAATTTATAGTATTCATCAGGATGAAAAGATTAAAATGGTATTTCATTTAACAAAAGAAAAACGAGATAAAACATTTCAAGTTGATACGATTGACGATTTTAGAATAAATCATATAAGTCAAAGAACTCATGATACGTTTGCAAAATTAATAATTGATTTTTTTCTTTATAATAAAAAGCCAGTAAATACTGATAATATGTTTGAAAAGGGATTTTTAATGGCGGATGATCCTTATGTAAAAATAAGAAAGGAGTTTATTTACGAATGATTGAAACAATACAATACGATATCAAAAAATATAATTTTGTTAATGTTTTTCAAGAGTATTTTGATGAAAATTTAACGAAATTACATAAAAAGTTTCAATTTGAACGTGAGTTTTCTGATATGGCTGGAGGAACACAAGAGTTTGAAGTGGTTTCGAAGACATATACGAATGTTATTAAGACTTCTAGTTTTAATAAGCTATGGATTGAATTTATTAAAGAAGTTATTAAGCCATATTTTGATAATAAGTCCATCTATATTCAAAAACTTCCTTCTTTTAGAATATTTCCTGCATTGCATTCTGTAAAGTATGTTGAAGAGACTACTGACGGCTATAATAAGCATTTAGATGCACAACCTCCTTATTATCATCCTAAATTTGAAAGTAATTTTTGGATGCCGTTAACAGAATGTAATTATTTAAATGATTTTTATTATTGGGATGAACATGATTTGTGTCGAAGAGGAGAGGTGCGTATGAATGAACTGTTGATTTTCAGTAGTGATGTGGTACACGGAAATAGAGTAGATAATAAATCTTCTCATACTAGATGTTCATTAGATTTTAAAGCATTAGCAGTAGATGATTATGATGAAACTATGTTAAGTGATAAAATAATTTTAAAGAGAGGTGAAGAATTTAAACAAAGTGATTGGTATAGTACAAAACATTATTATATGGAAATGTAGTGATAATTAATTCACATAATGATTGGGATTCTCTTGAAGAAATAATTGTAGGACGTGCAGATTTTGCACATATTCCACCAGTAGATTCTTCAATGAAAAATTTCATGTATGCAAATTTGACAAAAGATGAAATAAAAAAACATGTTGGACCATATAATCAGGATCTTATTGAAGAAGCAAATGAGGATCTTGATATTTTATCTGAAGTATTGGAAGACTGTGGAGTTATAGTTCATAGACCAGAAAGAACACAACATCATCAACGAATTCAGACTCCAAAATGGAGAACTACTGGTTGGCATAATTATTGTCCCAGAGATATTTTTTTGGTTTTGGGAAATAATATTGTTGAAGTTCCTAGCGTGATGAGAAGTAGAATGTTTGAAACTTGGTCTTATAATAAAATTTTGCAAAGAGCGTTTGATGATGGAGCAAAATGGTTTTCTGCACCAAAACAAATTATTGAAGACAACAATTTCGATTTTTCAGATTTGTCAAAACCAACATTGATGAATAATGAAATTCTTTTTGATGCTCCTAATGTAATAAGGATTGATAATGATTTGATTTTTCAAATAAGTAATAGCGGAAATGAAAAAGGTGCTGAGTGGTTACAAAGAATGTTTCCTGAATATAATGTTCACATTGAACGTGATGCATATTCAGGCGCACATTTTGATAGTACAATAATTCCTTTAAGAAAAGGACTTGTATTATTAAATGGATTAAGATGTAATCAAAACAATTATCCTAAATTTTTCAAAGATTGGGAAAAAATATTTTTTAGTGATATTGTTTCAACTGATTCTAAAGATTCTGGAATATCAAGTGATTCTATTGGTCTTAATTTATTAAGTGTCAATAATGATTTAGTTATTGTAGATGAAAATCAAAAACAATTAATAAATACTTTAGAACAATATAAAATAGAAAGTATTCCTCTGTCTATGAGACATGCTAGAACATTGGGGGGCGGCTTTCATTGTGTCACATTAGACTTAAAGAGAAAATGAAACGAATAGCATTTCTTGAACTTTCTCATATTTTTACAAACCAAGTAAAATTGCCATATTCTACGGGATGTGTTTGGAGCTACTGTAAAGCAGATGCCGAAATTACAAATAATTATTCTTTTAATACTCACGACTGGCATTATGTACTTGATGGGTCTTTTGATATTACATCCACAGCTAGGAAACTTGCTGAATGTGATGTAATAGGTGTTTCTTATTTTGTATGGAATACTCATACTAGTGACAGAGTTTGTGCAGAGGTAAAAAGACTTAATCCTGATTGTAAAATAATATATGGAGGATTGGGTACGCCAAAATATGGTAGATGTCAAGAGTTTATGAATGATCGTCCATATATTGATGCTATTGTGCATAATGAGGGAGAAATAGTTTTTGCAAATCTCTTAAAGAATGATGATTGGTCTACGGTTAATGGAATTACAACTCATTCTTTTCAAACTCCTCTTGAAAAAAGAATAAATGATATCTCTGTAATGCCTAGTCCATATCTTGATGGGCTTTTTGATGATTTAATCTCTATAAAAAATCATGATTATGAGTGGGAAAGTTTAATTGAACTTGAACGAGGATGTCCATATACGTGTACTTTTTGTGAAGTTGGAGATAGGCATTGGACAAAAATTTCCAAACAAGATTATGATAAAATGGTCAAAGAAATTAATTGGATTTCAGATCATGAAATTGATTATTTGCATTTGATAGATAATAATTTTGGTATGTATAAGAATCATAAGATTATATCAGATTTATTGATTGATAAATTAGAAACAAAAGGATATCCAAATGCATTAAACATTACTTGGGCAAAGCATAAGAAACCTTATCTTTTCGATATTGCTGAAGATTTGTGGAAAGTGGGATTGAATAAGAGTGTAACTATTGCTTTACAATCAATGAATTCACTTACTCTCAAAGCAATTGAACGAGCAAATGAAAATACAAATTTGAAACAGGTTATTGATCTTCTCAAAACAAGAGGAATTCCTGCGTATATTGAAACTATTTTAGGATTACCAGAAGAGACCTTGAATAGTTTTAAAGAAGGACTTTATAGATTGATTGATGATATAGGATATCATAATTATATTGGAATATATGTGATGGTCGCATTGCCAAATACTCCTTTTGGTGATCCTAATTATCTCAAAAAACACAATGTACATATTAAACAAACATCACCTGCTTTTTTTCATCATGATCTTTCTACAGAAGAACTTTTAGAAGATGTAAATAATGTTGTTGTAGGTTCAAATGCTATGTCGTTTGATGATTATTTGGAAGCAACGGGATGGAAATGGTATATGATATCTCTTCATTTTTTGGGGTGGTTGAGAATACTTGCCATTGATCTTAAAAAATATCATGATATTACTCACAAAGATTTTTATAGTAAACTGTTTTCTTGGTTTTTATCAAATCCTCAAACCTTGCTTTATAAAGAATATCATGTTACGATGAGATTATTAAAAAAGGTTTTTGAAAGAAAAATACCTTGGGGACGTAAAGTATCTGATGTATCTGGTATTTATTGGGAATATGAAGAAGCAACAGGTCTTCATATTGCAAAAGATAAGGAAAGATTTTATAATGAAATTAAAGATTTTTTGGGTAATACATATAATAATAGATACACCGAATTAGTAGAAAAACAATCAAATAAAATGCTTGACCCATTTATTGTGTATGATGGTGATTTAGAAAAATATGCAAGAGAATGTTTATGGTGGGGAAGACGAGCAGATAGATTTTTTGCATGAAATATTACGACAATTTTTTAAAAGACAATCTTGATCTTTTTTTACTAAGGGAATTAGAAACCCTAACGACCTACGCATGGGAAGATTTTGTTCGTAACAATAGTCATATGAAAGAGTATTATGGAGAAGGTCAATTTATCAATAAAATAAGACAATATCTACATTCTAAAAAATGTATAGAATGGGTTGAAAAAGAATCGGGTCTAGGTGGCTTGGTTATTGATGCTTATGGTTCAGGTGAAGGTGTTTCATTAATGAAAAAAGATGATATGCTTGATGCTCATATAGATTTTAATTGGAACAGTAGAATCAAAGCACATCGTGCAGTTAATTTATTAGTTTATGTGGGAGAATGTGAAGGAGGAGAATATCATGTATTAGATGAAAATAAAGAAGTGGAATTATTTTGCGAAGAGCCCAAACACAATTCAGCGATACTTACTCAACATAGTGAAACCATTTCACATGGAGTGAAACCAATTACATCTGGTAAACGATATTCTGTTAGACAATTTTATTATACAACTGAAGCAGTTGAACCCCCAAATCCTCATCAATCGTTATATTGGTATAATCCAAAAAAACAAATGCCTACAAATTCATAATGTGGAATCATGTAACAACATTTGAAAATACAATTAAAGAAATTGTTGGGGCCCCATATGGTATTGCTACGGATTGCTGTACTCATGCAATTTTTATTTCTCTTTTATGGCAAAAAGAACAACATGGATTAAAAAAAGTTGGGCTTCCTAGTCAAACTTATATTAGTGTACCGCAGGCATGTAGACATTTAGGTTTGAAAATTTATTATTATGATGAGGCTTGGGAAGGGTCATATAATATATTTGGATCCATGACAGTAGATTCTGCTTGTCATTTTTCAGAAAAAACATATATTAAAGAAAATTATCATTGTCTGAGTTTTCATCATCGCAAAACTTTATCTACAATACGAGGTGGTATGATTTTGACGGATGACAAAGAGTTTGAAGAATGGGCAAGACTTATGATATATGATGGTCGTGATAAAAATAAAATGATGAAAGATGATAAACCAACTTTGTGTGGATATCATTATTATATGCCGCCTGAAACAGCAATTATGGGTTTAGAAAATTTACGTAAATTAAAAGGAACTAAACATGAACCAATTGCAACTAATAAAAATTATGATGATGTGAGTCATATATGATAAAATGGGGAACAACATTTGGTTCTCATGATGGAGCATTAGCAGTTTTTGTAGATGATGAACTTGTGTTTGCTTCTGATGCAGAACGTTGGTCAAGAAAAAAGAATGATCCTATCATTCCGGATAGATTGATAGAATTTGCAGAGAACAAATGGGGTGTTCCTGAAATAGTATATTTTTATGAAGATTTAGTTCTTAAAAATGAACGAAGAAAATTTGCAGGACAGAAACCCCTTGATGAATTGTTTTTTAAATATCCCATTACATATTGTAATCATCATGAATCTCACGCTCGATATGGATATTATACCTCTCCTTTTATAGATTGTACAGTTTTAGTAATAGACGCCATTGGTGAATGGAATACTATGACTCAATGGAAAGTAAAAGATGGTGATTTTACATTAATTGAAAAATGGGATTATCCTAAATCGCTTGGTTTGTTTTATTCTGCAATGACTCAGGCGGCAGGTTGGAAACCAAATGAAGAAGAATATATTTTAATGGGAGCATCAGCAGTCACACAAAACTATAATATACATGATTATCAATATATTAAATCAATGTGGAACAATAATAAAAGTTTTCATCAAGGAATAGATTTAGAAGGATTGACTGATGAGTTTGAGATAGCCGCCATAGCACAAGATATATATGAAGAAGAATTTCAAAAAATTATAGACAAAATTGATGATGAAAATCTTGTTTTTGTTGGTGGATGTGCTTTAAATGTGTCTGCAAATCGTTTTCTTACAAAATTTAATACATACATTCCTTGTAATCCGGGCGATGGTGGATCTGCTATTGGATGTGCTTTAGATCATAAAATAGAACCAAATCCATATCTTGGTTACGAAATTGCAGGAGAATATCCTGTCACAGAGATTATCAAAGAACTTAAAGAAAATCATATGGTGGGTGTTGCGAAAGGTCGAGCAGAATTTGGTCCGAGAGCATTGGGCAATAGATCATTGTTTGCTGATCCATCGATTCTTGACATGAAAAATAAAGTGAATAAAGTAAAAGGTCGAGAAAAATTTAGGCCATTTGCGCCAATGATTCTAAAAGAAGATGTGAATACCTTTTTTGAAAAAGGAATATCTTCGCCTTATATGAATACTGTTAGAAATGCAACTCATCAAACCCAACAATTATATCCTAGTATAGTACACCTTGATGGAACATCAAGAATTCAGGAGGTGACAGAAGATCCTCATCGAACATTGCTTGAAGAATGGAAAAAAGAAACAGGTTGTCCAATGCTATTGAATACGTCCTTAAATATAAAAGGAGAGCCCATTGTTAATAATGAAAAAGATGTAAAGAAGTTTGAAATAAAAACAGATGTGAAAGTTTTATGATAACAGAACTACTGCAGTTGACAGATGATCACCTTTTTCAGGTTCATGAATTTTGTATAAAATGTAAAAAGTTGAATTATGTAAATAATCAATCGTTAGAGGCAATGAAATGGGATAAAGCAATTTGGTTTGGTCATTTCGCAGATGACAAAATAGTTTCATTGAGCGGTGTTCATGATTTTTTAGATGGATATAGAGTAATGTTCAGAGGAGCAACTTTATCTGGTGTTTCAAATAAATTTTTAAATAAGATTCAAGCACATGCTCAAATGGATTATATTAATAATATTCATGATAAGTCTATTTTTTATTTTACTCTCAACATATCAAATAATGCGGGAGCTAAAAGTAATAGACTAAGGAAGTGGGTACACACAGGAAGAGGATGGCCCGGAAGCACATATATAGGAACTCAAGAAGTCTATGGTGAAGTTCAGGAGATTTGGGAATTATGAAAATTACAATATTTACCAGTGGAACTACAGGAAAACAAAAACGTGTTACTCATGATGAAATGGATTTTTATAAGCCAGCACAATTTTTATGTAATAAATGGGAGTTAACCCCTGAAGATATAATTTTAAATCCTTTTCCTACTTGGACTATAGCAAGTTGGGCTTTTTGTATTATTCCTGCTCAAACAGTTGGATGTGAAGTAATAAATGTTAAGATGGAACCTTTTAAATTTTGGGATATGGTAGAGGAATTGAAACCTACTATTTTAACATTAGCAATAGGAACTTTTAGAACTTTGATCAAAAGAAGAATGCCAAAATTAGATTTCATTAAAAATTTATGTACGGGATCTGCACCAATTACTGATTGGGATATTGCTCAATTAGAAGCAACAGGAGCAAAAAATATATGGAATATTTATGGTTCTACTGAATGTATTCCTCCTGTTTTGATGTCAAATAATACAATATTTGATTTTAAAGATACCCCATACTATTTGGAATATCAAAATTCTTTGATAGTTAATGGTTTTGATACGGAAGATAAATTTGAACATAATCAATGTATGGGTAGATTAATACAAAATGAAACATGGAAAAATTAGTCTGTACATATCAACAAAATCATTTATCTATTACTCAACCTGAAGGTAAAATTTCTCCTTGTTGTCACTTTGACACTTCCGCAAACCCTCATTGGGATCAAGTTAATTTAAATTCTGTAAATACATTAAGTAGATTATTAAAATCTTACAGATGGTATGATTTACGAGAAATGTTTTCGGAGGGAGTGAAGTATGAAGGATGTAAAAATTGTTGGAATGCTGAAAGAATAGGATATTTAAGTAAAAGAAAATATTATAATGATTTGTGTTTAAAGAATCATCAAATACAACTTATAGAAGATTTAGAAATTTCATTAGATTTTAGTTGTAATTTTATGTGTAGGTCTTGTAGACCAGGAATCAGTTCAACATGGAATAAAGCAACAAGTGTTATACAGAAATTGAAAGAATTCGAACATGATCATTATGAACCGTTGTCTATTAATAATTATTCTAAAAAAATAAAGACATTATTAGAAAATTCTGATTTATCTAATTTAAAAAGAGTTGCTATAGTTGGAGGAGAGCCGTTTTTGAGTCGAAATTTGAAATGGTTTTTGAATAAATTAGATTTAAAAAATATTTACTTAAAGATTACTACTAATGGTAGTGTTTTTCCAGATGATGAATTATTGCGTTTGTTGAATAAATGTAAAAAAGTTTATTTAGATATAAGTATAGATGCTGTTGAAGAGTTAGCAGAAGTTATGAGATTCGGCGCTCCCTGGAAAATGATAGTAAAAAATATTGAAAAATTTTTAAAAACAGATTTTGTTATTAAATTAGTAACTACTGTCAGTATAATGAATATAAACAAGCTACAGAGTATTTTAGAATTTTCTAGACATTATGATTCCCCACAAACTTGTTATTCTTTGTTTTGGCCCAGTTATTTAAAATCTAATATGATACCGTTAAATATGAGAAAACAGTGGAAAATAAATTTATCTAAAAAATTAAATACCATATATTTTATGGGTCTTGAACAGGTATATGATGATGTACGAGATTTCAATACAATAATATTAGATGAAGAACAGTCTGAAAATAAATTGTTAGAATTTGTAAAATCAATGAAGCATTTAGATGAATATCAAAAAAGAAAATTTTCAGATGTTAATCCTGAAATATGGGAGCTGGCTCATACATGCAAAAGAGTAAAAAATTATTATGCTTAGGATGTAGTTATACAGATAATAACTATAGGTCTGATCTTAATTTTTTAAGATGGCCCTCAGTTTTAGGTGAAGAATTGGGAATTGAGGTAGTGAATTTAGGACAAATTGCGGCAGGAAATGAAAAGATTTTTTATCTTTTATATGATTACCTATATGAATATTCTGATATAACTGATGTATGTATTTTATGGACTGGATGGGACAGACAAAGTTTTTTTGAAACAGATTCAAAAGATATGACTTCTTCTTTAATTATGAGAATGATGCATGAATATGAAAGAGGACTGCCGCATGGATTTGCATATAAACATTTTTCATTAAAAAAAGTTGTGAATTTAAATTTGAGAATGTTCTATATGGCCAAACAGTTGTGTGAATCGAAAGGTATAGAATATCTTTGTGGTCAAGGTATTAGTCCTTTACAGATAGGAAAATTAGAAAGATTTAAAAAAGAGGGATATAATGCTCCTTATGATATTTTTAATTTATCAAAATTTCCTGATATTTGTAAAAATAATCGATATTGGCAAGGACCCATACCCAAAGTATTGGATATTATAGATTATGAAAATCATAATGAGTATCATATAAGTGAAGATGATTTTCATCCTAATAAATTTGGACATAGAGCAATAGCAAATTATTTTCTTACTTATTACAATCAAGGCATAGAAGGTGATTTTATTTATGAATGAGACATATAGTAGTATAAAAGGAGGAAGAAGATATTTTGGTGATACAAAAAATGAAAAAGAACATGGAATAGGTTTTTATGAAATAGAACTGTGGAATCAAAAATATGTTGGAGAGTTTGAAAATGACAAAGCTCATGGTATAGGATTGAAAATACAAGGAGCTGGAACCGACTGGGAACGAAAAATAGTTTGCGAATTTGATAAAAATGCACATATTGGAATAGGAATGCATAAGTGGGTTTCAGGCGCAACATATGTAGGAGAATTTACGAATGATCGAGCTTGTGGTACAGGATGTTTTAAGATATGGAATGGAAATAAGTATTTTGGAGAAATGGGTGTTGGTCCTAAAGGAATGAAAGGTGATGATTTTTGGATAACAGGTGACGGACAATGGGCAGAGCCTTTAAATGAAAGTTTTGATCGGCATGGATTTCAGAAATCAAATATGAAAGAAATATGGCCAGATGGTACATTTTATATTGGAGAATTTGATGAAGACGGAAATTATTCTGGTAATGGAAAATTAGTTTTTTCTAAGAGTCGATATTATGAGGGAGAATTTGTTGATGGGTATTTTGATGGTAATGGTATTTTTTATCATGGAACAGAATACGTTAAGGGTCAATTTAAAGAAGGTCATATACATGGATATGGGGAGGCAATTTTTAATACTGGTAGCTATACAGGATATTGGAAAAAAAATAGATTTCATGGAGAAGGTGTTTTTAAATTTAAGAATAAAATATATGATGGTGAGTTTTTTAATATAAACATAAATGATTCTGGTGGTCGAGATACGGGATTTAAACCAAAATGATTACAGTAATAACAAAAATAGTTTACCCATATAAAGAATTTACGAATAAGGATGAATTTAAAACTTTTATGGTTGATAATTATGTTCCAGAAGACACAGATCCATTAAGAAAATATAATTTTAAATTGATGGACAAATATGGTCATTGTTTTTTTAACTTAGTGTTTCAAAAACCAAATATCGGAATATTATATCATCGATATCATACTCAAGAAGAATATGAAGGGAGTATAAAATTACGAGAGCAACAAAAAAAACATATGAATAGTAATGATATTCAATATAAATATGAAATAAAAGATAATATTCCCATAATGAACGAAGAAGAATATGTGAATCTACACAAGCAAAATCTTCAACCCACCAATATAAAAATTAATGTTGACAAATTTTTAGAAGAAATTAAACAATATAGAGATTGCTTTAAGTCTTGGGGAGATAAATTTCAAGAATTTGGAAGATTTGGATTACCTTTAATTAATATGAATGGTGCGCTTAATAATAAAGTAGAACCTTCATGCTGGCCTCTAGATAGATGGAACTTTGTTAATTTGGGATATAAAGACACACCAGAAGATTTCACTAAATTTTATACGGATCCTTTTGATATGAATAAAATGGTGAATGAGACAGATTTTTTAATGAAAACTGAAGTTATGAACTTAACCTCGTTAAAAGTTTTAGAATCTATTGAAAAATATATGTTGCGTTCTTGTATTTTAAAATTTAACACTCTAGGACATTTTAAACCTCACATAGATACGTGGAAAAATAAGTCTTCTTGGTTAAGATTGTGGGGAACTACTCATCCTGAATCGGTTAAATTACGATATAAATCTGATGATGGAGAGAAATTAGTTTGGAATGATATAAAAAAAGAATATGAGAGTTATATTTCTGAGAAGAATGTAGAAGCAGGAAGATTGTATTTACATGATAGTTCAATATGGCATGATGCAATGTCGTTTGAAGATAATACTTATCAATTTTTTATAGCATTAGATATAAACGCAAGATTATGAATGATTCGTTTTCTTCCAGTAATCATATAAATTTTAGATCCGCTCAATATGAAAATTTAAAATCCGTTTTAGGAATGACTACCGTTGAGATAAATCCTACAGAACTTTGTAATAGAACATGTAGTTTTTGTCCCAGAGGAAATGGATATCCTAATAAAGATGAACACTTAACAATCGATGATGCTTATTTAATTAAAAATAGACTTGATGAATTTGAATATCAAGGCATTATTATTATAAGTGGTAAGGGAGAGCCTCTTCTCAATCCAGATATTCTTGAAATTGTTAATGTGTTTAAAAATGAATGGATAGAATTAATTTCAAATGGTGATAAGATATTAGAATTTCCGAGTATGTTGGATGAGTTATTTGATAATGGATTAAGTAGAATAATTCTAGATGAATATGATAATGAAGAAAATTATAATAAAAAAATAGAAATTTTAGGTGATAGATGTGGAGTGATTAAAAATCATTTTGCTGGTGGATTACAGTCTTCAATTTTTAATAATAGATCCGGATCTTTTAAAACTATTGAAAAATCATTAGATAGAAAATGTTATTTGCCTTTTTATAAAGGATATATTGATCTGACTATGGATCTTAGATTTTGTTGTAATGACTGGAAATATAAGGAAAGTTTAGGAAATCTGAGAGAAAACACATTAGAAGAACTTTGGATGTCTGATAAAATGAACAAGTACAGAAAAGAATTGTCTAAAGGAAATAGATGTAACGTGATATCTTGTAAAGAATGTGATGCAAATGGTTTATTATTAGGAAAAGATAGTTATAATAAATTAATGGAGATGATATGAAATATGCTATGATACCTTGTAGATATGGCAGTACAAGAGCAAAACTTAAAAATTTAGCATTAATAGGTGGTGAACCCATGATGGCTTGGGCTATAAAAGCCGCTCTTGAATCAAATTGTTTTGATAAAGTTATAGTGAACGGAGATAATGATGTTTTTAGAAAGATTGCAGAGGAATATGGTGTTGAATATTATGAAAGACCTACAGAGTTAGGTTCGTCTGAGACATTAATTGATGATGTGTTTTATGACTTTATAGAAAAACACCCATACTTGCATACTGTCGCAATAGTGAATACAATAAATCCTCTACAAACCGGAGAAGAAATTGCTAAGGTGATGGCTTATTATGAAGAAAATGAATTAGATTCTTGTAATACATATGAATTAAAATATATTCATACATGTTTAGGTGATCGACCTATTAATTTTGAATATGGAAAAATGTGTAAAACTCAAGATTTAGAACCTGTGAAATTGATAGCATATTCTGTACAGGTAGTGAGAACGAATGTTTTTATGAAAGAAAAAAACATTTTTTGTGGGAAACATAAAATGTATGGTCCTATATCAAAAAAAGCAGGAATGGTAGTCAAGACTCCTGAAGATATTGAACTGATAAATGGAATATTACATTATAATAACTTCATGGGGAAGAAAATAGAAAAGTTTGATAGCAAGATGCAGATTAAAAAGAGTACGAAAAAACATATAGAGTATCTTTTCCGTGATAGATCGAAGGGGGTTGATAAAGTTGGTGTTCCTTTAGATAAAAATGAAAGAGTGACACCATTTCATATTTCCACAATGAATGATTTGAGAAAAAAATTAGCTAACAATGTTTGGAAATATCCTGATGTAGATGCTTATTATAATATTTTTGCAGATTGGTTGAATATAGATTCTAGTAAATTGTTTTTTACTGAAGGGGTTTCGGGTGCGATTAGAAATTTAATGGAACTTTATGCTGAAACTACTGTATATTATGACACTCCTACTTATGCAATGTATGATGTTTATGCTAATATTTTTCGATTGATAAGAGATCATAACATGGATAATGCAGATTTAATATTTTTGCAAAATCCTAATGTGCCATATGGTAATAGTTATTCAGAAGATGAAATACGTAATATTTGTTCTAATACAGATAAAATAATTGCTCTTGATGATGTTTATTTTGGTTTTAATGTTCCTGATTATTTGCCGCTGATTGATGAGTATAATAATTTAGTGATAATGCGAAGTTTTTCGAAGGCTTTTGGTCTTGCTAGTATTAGATTAGGTTATATTATGTCACAAGAACATAATATTAAATATATCTCAAATAATAGAAATGGATATGAGACTAATTTACTATCTTTACAAACTGCACATTATTTTATTAATCATGAAGAAATAAAAGACGAATACGTGCAAGAAATGAATAAAGGTCGTGATTATTTGATTGAGGAATTAAACAAAATGAATGTTAGTACTCAAGGAGGAGAATATGGCAATTTTATTTTCATACATACTGATCCTAATAATGCAGATAAACTTGCTGATCAAGGAATTTTAGTGAGAAAATGTCTTGATGGTATACGATTGACTTTAGGACCTAGGACAGAAATGGAGAAATTCGTTGTTGTATTCAGAAAAATCTAATTTTGCTTTTTTCCTATGTCATAGTAATGCTAATCATTCTATTTGTATGGCTTTAGAAACCTTGATGGATCGTGAAAGAGATTATTCTTGGGACTGGGCAAATAGAAGTGAATATGGACATAAACATGTATCTCCTTCAGGGCTTTTATCTACAGATTGTTTTAATTTTAAAAAAATAATTGGTGATGAATGGAGCAATTTAAAAAAAATTACTACAGTTAGAAATCCTTGGTCCAGATTATATGATTTTTATACATGGCATTTCACTTTAAATCAGCCTGAAAAAAAGATTGAGCGAAAAATTTATGACTTTACTGTAAGTAAAAAAACGTTTGATGAATGGATTTCTTCATTAGAAGATGATAGAACTTTTGATTGGTGGGGGGAAATACTTAATCAAGAAATTATGAGAAGAGACTGTGATTATGTAATAAGATATGAATATTTAGATGAGGATGTGGATAAGATATTTACTGGATTAAAAGTACCTTCTGCTTCTGTATCTCATTCAGGTCAATATTATGTTCCCGCTGATAAATATATTATGACAGAAAAGACTAAATCAGTAATAGAAAAATTTTGCTCTAAGGATATAGAACAATATGGTTATAAGTTCAGAGGCACAATCAATTGATCTGAATGTAAATGAAGGGGTGATGGCAGTATGGGAGAGAATTTGGCTGGGACATGAAGAATATGATGATTTCATTGATAATTATGTATTTCCTAAAGATAGTAATAATTTTGAAGGAAAGCTAAAAAGTTCTTTATTTTTTGTATTTAAGTATGGTGTTGAGCTTGGATACTATGAGTATATAAGACAAACTCAGAATTATGTTCATCGACATACTCACTTATTACCAAAATACCCTTTAAGAACGCCTCATATTACAAAGACTTATTTTTGGTTTTGTTTAGTGGGTGAATATATCAACGATAATATTAAAACACTTCCATCAAATTTAATTTACGAATATTATAAAGAAGATACTATTAATAGTGAAAATTCATTAAAGGCTTTCATTGCTCCTGATATACAAGAATATCCTCGAAATACAAATAAAAAGCTCAATATAATTATTGACGGTCCATATACCACACAACAAGTTATAAATTTTACAGATAAACACAAATACTGCGATACAGTTAGTCATTTCGAAGGCGGCGATAAGTATAGAGACAATTATAATCATTATATTGATCCTAATAAATATAGTATAACAGAATATCAACAAGGATATGAGAATATTGAAATATTTGATAATAAAAAGTTTATAGAAGCAATAACATGAAACTTGGTAAACATATTAAAAAAATAGGAGAAATAGATTTATCGGGTCTAGTGAATACTTGTAGAGATCAAGGATGGTTGATGCCTATAGAAGACTATGAAAATTCTCCAAGAGCTTTTAAAGAGATTCAAGAAGTAGGATATTCTGGCAAGAGTCGATATTTTCAGGATAATGGCCTTGATAGTAGACCTGACTTGAATGAGTTCAGATGGGATCATGACTCTAAATCAAAAGTGATGGTAGAAAATACAGAACCAGATTTTATACAAGAACTCTGTGAAAAATATAAATCAAAGGGATTTAGATGCATGTGTTTACCTCCAAAATCTACATTGGATTATCATGTAGATTTTAATAACAGGATTAATATTCCTCTTATTACAAATGATAGTTGTTTTTATATTTTTGAAGATACTTTATATAAACTACCAGCAGATGGTGGTGTTTATTTGACAAATACTAAAGTTAAACACACAGCATTAAATGGGTCGAAAGACGAATATAGATTTCATTTAATAGGATATACTACTCTCGATCACAGATTTTGAAGAAGGATATAAATGGCCACAGACAACGAAAATTTTAATACAGTATTAGAATATGCTTGTAAAATTATAAAATCAGAATCGGCAACTATGCCTACTGGTTTGACTATAATAGAATTAACAAATTTGATTGCGATTACTCATGCTTGGAGTCCTGATGCTCCCATGTCTGTTGAACAAATAACATTATTTAGAACAACTGTAAAAACTGTGTTCAGTTTATCAGATGATGATGAACTAATTACAGATGATGAAAAGTTGGAAGATTATGTTTCAAGAGCGGCCCATAGTGGTGCGGCGATTATTGGACTTGCTAATAAATTTAATGACGAAGATATATCTTGGTTAGACTGGGATATTATTCGACAATAACTTATGGGAATGAAAGTTTCATGGGTATTATCGGAATTGTTAGATTTAGAAAAAATAAAGAAGTTTTTTGCTAGATCAGATAAAGAACAATTTGAATATACAGGATTAGACCGTATAGATGGTTTAGGAAATCATGGATATAGGGGATTGGGTGTTGAACTTGCCGCAAAAGAAAGTTACAATTTTTCAAGAAAATATGGTTACAATCCTTTTGAAGCTGATATTTTTGATTCCTTAGATGATATTGTTAGAGATTATACAGATCAGGAATTTGATGCAATTCTCAGAATAACACATTATCCTAAAATCAAAATGAATATTCATGGTAATGCTAGTGAAGGAGAAAGTGATCAAATATATAGATTGTGTCCTCATAAAGATTATGGTATTTTGACATTATATTATGAATATGTTTCTGATTCAGGATTTCAAATTTTTAAAGATGATGTTTGGAAAAATTCTGACTCATGTGTTTTATTTAAAGGAACTCAGCATCGTGTAATATATACAGATCCATTAAAAGAGAGGTGGTCTGTTACATATCATGTAGATTATAAAGACTGTAAAATTTCAATGAGAGAAAGATTAGATATAAAAAATAGTTATGGATAAACAATCCAGGCCTCCGGATGAATTGACTGCTATCGTACAATCCAAGGATTCTCTTGCAACACTTGGAAGTTATATTTTTGGTGGACAAAAACGAAAGTTTCCAGAAATTTGGAATGATTGTATAAAAAAATTATACAAAAAAACAGACCGTTATACTTTTATATATGATCCTGTGAAATGGGAGCATAGTGATACGTTAAAAGAAATTTATGAAAATATACATCCTGAAAATGCTTCAAAAACGTTTTATTGTAATGGAGATTTAAAATTAAATGAAAAACATGAAAGGTTTTGTCGTACTTATCATAATTTGACTCGTTTTCCTATAAACGTATATTCTTTCCCTTGGATTTTTATGCAACGTTGGTTATGGAGAGATAAAAAATATACAGAAAAAAGTGGAATGAAAGGATGTTTTGGTGATACGTATATAAAACATGCGAAATTAGATTATTATAAAAAATATAAAATTGTGTGTCCTGTTAATCATCCTAAAATTAATAGAGTAATGACCTTAGGTAGACTTGCAGAACATCATGAGTTTGCATATTCTTTTAAAAATACTGATACTATTAAAAAAGATGGTTCTTTTACTGATGCTGAATTTAATGCTTTTGTATTAAAAAATAAAAAACAATGGAATTGGGCTGAAGATGGTAATCATATTGTAGGAGAAGAATTTGCGATTCCTGTAGATCATAATATTGAATTTCCTATAAACGATTTTAATATTCGAAAACAGAAATATTTTACTGATATACTTAAACTTCCAACTGTTTGGCCCGAAGACATTCAAGAAAATGATTATCATTATTTTTTTCCGACATTAGAATGGCTACAATCTCACATTGAATTAATACACGAAACTTATTGTGTTAGTAGTGGATCAATTAGTGAAAAAACTGCAAAAGCAGTTGGACATATGAAACCTTTTCTTACAATAGGATGTCAAAATTGGTATAAATATTTTAAGTCTTATGGATTTCAATTGTATGATGAGTTGTTTGATTATTCTTTTGATTCGTTGCCTTCTTATAAAGACAGATGGGAGCATATCATGAATCAATGTGATAAAATTTTAGATACTCCACATAAGGAGTTAAAAGATAAAATTGAAAAAATGAAACCAAAACTTAAATATAACAAAGAAATAATGAAAAGTATTGGACGATCTTATATGAGCAGAATTGTTGATGTTTGGGCGTTAGCTAATAGAATTTTATTACCTTCTTATAATTCTTTTGGGTTTATAGATGATAAAACTTAATGAGGTGTTGGTTGAAGATTTTAATACGATATTGAAATATGGATTAAAATTAATAAAACAAGAACAAGTTCAAATGCCTGATATGACAATTTTACAATTACAATTGGTCATAGAGTGTGTGCGGGGGGGAGGAGGAACTGTTCCTGAAAGTACACAATCTGTTACTGAATATGATAAATTGACAAGTGAAGATATAGATGTTTTTAGAAAAACAATTCAAGAAGAATTAAATTTATTAGATGATGACAAACTTATTAATGATGATAATGAACTTAAAAATTATATTTCGAAGACCATTCATAGTGGCGCATGTATAATAGGAAATGCTAAAAAAATTAATGGGTCTACTGAATATTGGCAAGATGTTGGATGATTTTAGATAGTATTTTACATAAAAATAATTGTAATTATGGTATAGACTATGACCTTAGAACGAGGAATAAAGGTGATAGTATAGAATTTTATTCTATTGAAGAATGTAATAATGAAAAAGAATATAAATTTTATGTTTCTACGTACAGGCCTCTGATAAAGAAAGAAATAAAAAATCGAATTGGGGTGTCCGATCATGCTTGGATATGGTCGGATTTTCCAGAAAAAATTGATGATGCATTTGATAAAGAAATGCAATGGCATTATAATCGAACTATTGCTCTTGCTGAAGTAAATTATAATATTTCTTCTTTAATTCTAAATCCCCATGGTATATTTTTTTATAGTATATGCAGTTTTCCAGATTATATAGGAAGTAATTTATATACACAAGATTTGAAAATTTCAAATGAAAATTTTAAAAATTCAAAAATGTTAAGTAAAAATATTATGTGGCAAATAGATCCTGTAAAATTAAATTTCATTAACAAATATAATATAGTGCAATGATTTATAATGAATGGGATCAATTAGAAGAAGTTATTGTAGGAACTTCTTATAGCAGTTGTAATATTAATGGTTTAGATAGAGTTATAGAAGAGACTAATGAAGATTTAAATGCTTTACATGATATTTTTGAAACTCTAGATGTAACAGTTCACAGACCCACCCAACCAGAATTTTCTTTAGATATTCATCACCCAATAATGCCAAGAGACATTTTAGGGGTGTATGATGATGTAATTGTCAAAGTATATGGAGCAGTACATTCTCGGATAAAAGAGCATGAGTGTTATGAAAATATATTAGATCATATTCATGGATATCATTTACTAGAAATGCCTGTTCCTAATATAACCAAAACAGAAGATTATGAAATAGTTCAAGATCATACAAACAAGATTAAGATGCAACAACGATATGATAAGTATGAAGATGAAATTCTTTTTGAATCTGCGAATATTTTAAAGTGTAATGATATGTTACTGCATACACAAACTGCTAAAAAAGATATTGCTAATGGTAAAGGAACCGAAACAGGATTGAAATGGATGAAATCTAAATTTCCAGATAAAAAATGGATAGAGATTTCTGCAGGAGGTCATGCAGATGGTAAATTGGCATTATTAAGAGAGGGGTTGTTGTTGACTTGGAGGGAAGAGTATATTCCAGAGGAATTGAGTCATTGGGATAAGATAATAGTTAAAGATAATGCAAAATTTCCCAAAGAATTCGTAGTTCAAAGAAAACAACAATATTATTCGGATTATGTAATGAAATATTTGTCTGAGTGGGTGGGTTTTGCTAAAGAGACGTGGTTTGATGTTAATTGTATTTCAGTCAATCCTTCTACAATTATTACGGTGGGTCGTAATTTAGAAAATATAAAACAAATTGAAAAGTTTGGAATAGATGTTATTATGTGGAATCATCGCCATAGATATTTTTGGGATGGTGGAGCCCATTGTTGCACACAGGACATTAGAAGAGTGGAAGTATGAGTAAAAATTGTTTATATGCTCTTGGAGGAATAAATTATAAAAATGGTGTTATATCAACATGTCCTAGACAATCAGATCAGTTAGTTTTTGCTCATGAGACAATATTACCATCTAAAATTTTTAATCACAAAAATTTTAGAGGCATGAGAAAACTATTACATGAAGATCAATGGCCGCAAGGATGTTCTACTTGCGAAGAAATGGAAAAATCTGATTTAAAGTCTATGAGATTTGATTATGTATTAGATACAGATAATTATTTTTGTAAGAATAAGGTAGGATATGATAGAGAAATAGCAAGTAAAAAATTACTAGATTGTTATGATAATACAGATCATTCTGTCACTTCTGAAGGATTACGGCATGTTGAATTTAGATTTAGTACTGCATGTAATTTTTCATGTTTGCATTGTTCTAAAGTATATTCATCGGGTTGGACAAAAAAATTAAAAAATTATATTCCAGATAAAGAAGATGAGTTATATGATTTAAGACAGCTATTGGGTACAGAGCATAGACATGGTCCTAATGATAGAAATGAAATGTCATTGACTACTGATGAGGCTTTAAAAATAGTTGAAGATTTAAATGAGAATTTTCCTAATTTAGCTTATGTGGATGTTGCTGGTGGAGAAGTATTGTATCAAAAACAATTTTTTCCAACACTTAGAAAATTAGCAGAACATCCTAATGCTAAAAATATACATCTTTCATTTCATACAAATTTTAATGCTGATTTTAGTGTTATGGAATTATCTGATGTTTTATCTTTTTTTGGAAAATCTACTATTATAATATCAGCAGATGCCGGAAAAACATTTTATTCTTATTTTAGACATGGTGGTAGCTGGGATAAGTTAAAGCAAAATGTTAAAGAATTTAGAGATTATAATAATTTTACATATGTTGATGTGAGTTGTACGACTTCAATATATCAAATGTTCGATATTTATGATGTGTTTGAATCTTTTTTTGAATTGGGATTAAATTTTGATGCCTCCATTGTGCAGACCCCCCAATATTTGGATCCTTCTCTTATAATGTATGATTTTTATGATGAAACAATGGAAGATATAAGAAAAACCTATAAATTGATTGAACGTATGGAAAAAAAAGCGAAATCTAAAATGGATTTGATAAAAGGCAATGATGCTAGAAAATGGTTAGATTATATTGTAAATTATATAAAAAATACTAAAATAAGTTATAATCATTTTAATAGATGGCTGATCTATAGAAAAAAATCTGATATAATATGGAAACAAGATTTTAATCAATATTTTAAAAATTATCAAATAATCAAAGAAGACCTAGTAAGAGTATAAATATAATATAAAGTGTGATTAACAAGCTATTATCGAGGAACCATTATGTTTCAACAAATGTTAAAAAAATCTATATATAAATCTCAAAAATGTCAACGAAATTGGGATTTATCAAAAGATATACCAAAAGAAGATGTTGATGTAATTTTAACTTCTGCGACTCAATGTCCCAGTAAACAAAATTTACCTTATTATAAAGTACATGCAATAACTGATAGAAAGATGATTGAAAAAATTCATGATTTGACGGAAGGATTTGGTCCTATACATGCAGATAATAATTATACTGGTGAATTTAAATCAGGAAAACATGATAACGAAGAATATAAAACAAATTCTCAAGTTTTAGGTAATTTGTTATTGGCGTTTACAGAGAATACCGAAGATATTCATCAAAGAGAAAAAAACGATATGGTTGATGAAACAATCAATCATGATGATAGAATGATGGCAGTAGGTATTGCGGCTGGTTATGCGAATCTTACTTCTACGATGTTGGGCTATTCAACAGGATGTTGTAAGTGTTTTGATTCTGATAAATTGAATGAATTACTAGATGAGCCCACTCTATTGTTGATGGGTATAGGATATGATGATCCTACTAGGCATAGAAGAGAACATCATATTGATAAAGATTTTATATTTCCCACATTAAAAAAAGAAATTGAAGTTGTTATACATGAATAAAAATGAAATTTTTTGTTGGTTATGATTCATCTAGATCATATGTTTTTGATTATTGTGTAAAAAGTTTATTTGAATATCAGATTGATTATTACAAAATAGGTTCCTCAACACTTTCTAATGATATATGGTATCGAAAAAGACTATCTACAGATTCTACAGATTTTTCTGTATGTAGATTTTTAGTTCCTTATCTATCAGATTTTAAAGGTTGGTCTGTATTCATGGATGATGATTTTTATTGGAATGTATCCCCTCTTGAGTTACAAAACTTCTGTGATGATTCTTATTCTGTATTGGTGTGTAAACACAACTATGTTCCTAAACATATTGTAAAATGGGGAAACCTAAAACAACTAAAATATAATAAGAAAAATTGGTCTTCTTTGATGTTATTTAATAACTCTCATCCTGATTGTAAAAAATTAGATATAAAATTTGTCAATGAAGAAATTGCTTTAGATTTACATCAATTTAATTGGACAAAAAATGTCGGTAGTATTCCTTTAGAATATAATTTTTTAGTGGGGGAATATGAAGATATTGAAAATGCAAAAGCATTACATTATACGAATGGATATCCTGAGGATTTATGTATAAAATAATAGATGATTTTTATACTCTTGTGGTATTTAATAGAATATTAGACTTGGTTAGAGAATTTCCTATTAATCAAGTTCCAGAAAACTATGATGGAAAAAGATGTTCTTATGGTAAGGCCAGACAATATTTGACTCAAGAATCTGAACTTGCTAATCTTATACTTTCTAAATTTCCATATAAAAATGATTATAGGAGAAAAATAGAAATAGGTAATGATGTGAATGGTTTTTGGTTAAAACCACACTCTGATCATTCTGCGAAAAGAGAAGTTACGGTGGTTTATCTTGAAGGACAAGTAAATAATGGAACAACTTTTCATTATCCCCATGAATTGAAACGGGTTCGTTTTATTCCTAACAGAGCCCTTTATTTTGAACCTGATTTAAAAGAAACTTATGATAAAACTAGTTGGAAACATTCGGTTAAAAAGATTAACATGAACGTTAGACGAACTGTGATTGTAAATTATGTTGATAATACTTGGAAAGATATAGAAGATTGTTATGATCGATAAAGATCCTGAAAATTTACCCTCTTGTACATTTTGTGCCCTACCTTGGATGCATATTTCTACAAGACCAAATGGACATATGCGTGTATGTTGTACTGCAAATGCTTCTTCTGTTCAGGATAAGGATTCAACAATAAAAACTATACCAGAAGCAGGTGTTCTTCGAAGAGATGATGGAAAACCTGCTAATTTAGCAACAACAAGTTTACTAGATGCATGGAATAATGATTATATGAAATCTGTGCGAAGGATGATGTTAAGAGGTGATCGTCCTGCATCTTGTCTAAAATGCTTTAAGGAGGAAGATGCTGGACACAGATCAAAACGACAATGGGAAACAGCAAAATGGGTTAACGAAATTGGACTTGAGGAAATTATTGGAGAAACCACAGTTGAAGGAGCCGTTCCACCTAAAGTACGGTATATTGATCTTCGGCTTGGCAGTAAGTGTCAGCTTGCATGTGTTATGTGTAGTCCTCATGATTCATCTAAGTGGGTAAAAGAGTATAAAGAAATATTTCCTACATTAAAAAATGAACGATTACGTGCCTCACAAGTTTGGGAAAAAGATACTGGAAAATTAGCTCGATCTGGTGGATCATATGCGTGGCATAAATCGAATCCTACATTTTGGAATGAGTTTTGGACACAAGTACCGACTTTGAGACAGTTATATTGGGCTGGTGGGGAATCTTTGATAATGAAGGAGCATTATATGGTGCTTGAACGTATTGTTGAAATGGGTTATGCAAAAGATATTGAACTTAGATATAATTCGAATGGACTTGAATGGGAATCTCATTTATTTGGTCTTTGGTCTGAATTTAAGAATGTTATTTTTCATTTTAGTGTAGATTCATATCAAGAAAAAAATAATTTTATTAGATATCCTTCTCGTTGGAAAAGAATAGTAAAACAGATGCATATGTTAGATGATTATCCTCATGATAATCTTAGACTAACTACAGCAACTACAATTACTGCTCTTAATATTTTTTATTTACCAGAATTTATAAGTTGGAAATTAGAAGAAGATTGGAAATTGCTTAATAAATTTCCTGCTGGTGCTGGTATGATTGATTTACATCTGGCATATTGGCCCCCTCAATTAAATTGTAAGGTATTACCTAAATGGTTTAAACGAGATGTAACTGATAAATTTGAAGAGTTTTATCCATGGCTTGAAGAGAATTGGAAAAAATGTAATGGTGTTGAGGTCGAAAATATCGACTTCAAAGAATGGAGAGAATTACCGTATGGTATAAAAAGACTTGAGGGACTTGTGTCTTTTATGAATTCTGAAGATTGGTCTGAGAGATTACCTGAAACTGCTGAATGGTGTTTTACAATTGCAAAGACAAGAAACTTAGATTTTATAAAAATATTTCCTGATCTTGAATGGTTGGAGTGGTATGCAAATTGAAATTCCTAAAACAATACGTAGATTGAAACAGATATACATTGAAGAATTATATTCAAAATTTAAAAATGATGATATTTGGCGTAATATTAGACATTATGGTGATGAATGTTATGAACAAAGGTTCGTAAACACCATAGGTATTTGGATGTCCGGTGGGGCTGACAGTTCAATGTTGGCATATTTACTTGCTAAAAAAATTAAAGATGAAAACTTAAATATAAAAATTCAACCTTTATCTGTTAGGAGAGGAAGACCTAATAATCCAATATATGCAGGAAATGTTATAGATTGGATTGAAGAGGAATTGAATGTTAAAATGAATGATCATATTATATATTATCCACCTATTGATGATGAATATCAACGAGAAATAAAAGAATTTTGGGATAGAGATGATGAAAATTTTAGAGATTACGTCTTTCAAATATTATATTCTGGAATAACTCGCAACCCCCCTTCTGATGATAATACAATATCAAAAAATAAAGAACGTAGTAGAGATGATGATGCTGATAGACCTTTAAAAACAGAAAACGGTCTTCGTTTTTATATTAATCCGTTTTTTGATATACATAAAAAACAATTGGCAGAATTGTATAAACGATATGATGTGCTTGATACATTATTTCCTCGTACATATAGTTGTGAAGGAACGGCTGAACTTACTAAAACTCATACACAACATTGTGAAAAGTGTTGGTGGTGTGAGGAACGATACTGGGCTTTTGGTAGATATGTATAATATTGAAGATCAATCTAATCGTTATCAAATAATATGGGATCTTGGAAGAAGATGTTCATATGCGTGTTCTTATTGCCCCCCTCATAGAAACAACAAATGGTCTTCATTTTTAAAGTATGATAAATTGTGTAAAACTGTTGATAAAATTGTAGAATATGCATTATTGTATGATCAATTTAGAAAGAAACCAGCTCTTAAAAAATTGAGTTTTACAGGAGGCGAGCCCACAGTACATCCTGATTTTTTTAGATTTTTAAAATATGTAAAGAAAGAATATCCCGATTTTAGCAGAGGATTAACAACTAATGGGTGGTTTGGTAGTAATGTTCTAGATAAAATTTTATCATTGACTACTGGGGGGACAATATCTTATCATTGTGAAGCAACAAAAAAACAAAAAGAACAAGTTATATCAAATGCAATATATTTAAGAGAAAAATATAAAGTTAATGTAATGTTTCATAAAGATTATTTTTGGGAATGTGTAGATGTTTGTGAAACATTGGAAAAAAATAGTGTAGAATATGTACCGAGAATTATAGGAGATGACCATCCTGACGACAAAAAGTCTATAGAATTGGGTTATACACATAAGTATGATAAAGACCAAATGAAATGGTTTCGTACTTATTGGAAACAGAAAGGACAAAATGTCACAGAAACAGGAAATACACAACAAGGACTTGGAAGACCATGTTGTGGGGGGAGGTGCTTCAAAGCGGACGGTGTGGACTCTTATTTTTTGCCTTCTACTAATTTTTTGGGTTGGAATTGTATGGTTAATTGGTACTTTCTCTTTTTAAATTCTGAACTCGATGCGGTTTATACTCATCAAACTTGTGCAGTCAATTTAAATGGAGAAGTTGCACCACTAGGAAAAATATCAGAATTTGATAAAATTATAGATGATCTTGCTGATAGTTTATATCAAAAAAAAGTTCCAATGATTACATGCCCGAAAACATTTTGTGGATGTGGAATGTGTATAACAAAAACTTCAAAAAATATTGATGAAATGTTTAATAGACATACAATAGATGAATTAAATTATGAAGTAGTTTCTCAAAAAGAAAGTAATTGGTATACAGATTTAACAATTAAAAAATTATTTCAAAATAATATGTCATGAAACATTTTTGCATGGCCCCCTTTGTGCATATTCAAAGAAATTCTTTCGGTGAGTTTAATCCTTGTTGTATGTTTAGTGATAGAATTTATTCTGAACATGATTCTATACATGAAGCATTCAACAGTAAGGAGAATAATGATTTTAGACAAAAGATGTTGAAAGATGAAAAAATAGAAGGATGTAATAAATGTTATAGAGATGAATCTTTGGGAAAGTACAGTTATAGACAACGTTTTAATGAAAGGTATAAACAAGAATATATTGATAATCCAAAAATAAAAGAATTGGAATTAGCATTGGGTAATAAATGCAATTATAAATGTGTAGATTGTAATACGAAATTTAGTTCTTCATGGTATGAAGATGATTTATTATTGAAAAGAACACATTATACTTTTAAAGGACAAACTGTAAATAATACAATTCATGAAGAAGATTTTAAAATCATGGATTTGAATGAAATAAAAATTTTAGGTGGAGAACCATTTTTAGATAAAAGATATATTGATATATTTAAAAAAATTGATGCTGAAAATATAAATTTATTTTTTGTCACAAATAATTCTGTTTTTCCGAATAAAGAATGGATAGAACAATTAAAAAGATTTAAACATATCAACTTTAATATTAGTATTGATGGGATTCATGAGGTTGCAGAATTTGTAAGATACGGTACTAAGTTTACGAAATTTGAAAAAAATTATAAGAAATGGTTAGATTTAAATTTTCATAATATGGACATAATTCCTCATTTTGTTTTTCATTCTTTAAATATCTTAAATTTTGATCAAACTGTAGATTGGTTAATGGATATTTATGACTTAGAGTTAGAAGCAATGTTAAAGTATATTTCTTATGATTTTTTATCACAACCCGAAATGTTAAATTGTTCATTTTTAACAGATGAATGTAAAAATATGATTGTTAATAATAGTGTTTATTTTAAAGATGAATTAGAAAATTTTCTTGAAACCAATTCATTTAATTCAACATATATTAATGAATTAAAAAAATTCGTTTCTTTTTTGAATTTAAGAAATGAAATACCCGATCAATCTTTTCAAGTTATATCATGTTTAAAATAAACATTATAGAAATAGAATTATCATCTCATTGTAATGCAAAGTGTTCTGCGTGTATGCGTACTATATTAGATGAACGTGGAAAATATTATTTAAAAAATAATTTAACATTAGATGAAATTGAGTCATGGTTTAATCATATAGACTTATCAGATACTAAAATAAAAATGTGTGGAGTATTAGGTGATCCTATGATTAATCCAGAATTGCATGATATTGTTTTTTATTTCTTATATGAAAAACATGTACGAGATATTGAAATGTCTACGAATGGTGGTACTCGTTCATTAGATTTTTGGAAAGAATTGGGGATATTATCTAAAAATTCAAATAAAAGATTTCATATTCATTGGGCGATTGATGGTGCAACTAGAAATGACTACAGAGAAAATGTGAATTTGGATAGGGTTTGGAAAAATGTAACTGCTTATCATTCTACAGGAGGAAATAGTATTTGGCAATATATTATTTTTGATTATAATGAACATGAAATTGATCTTGCTAGACAAATGGCTAAAGAACATGGAATGAGGTTTGGTACTCGTAAAAGTTGGAGAAATAATTCAGATTTTGCTAAAGTTAAATCTAGGGCCGCCAAAGAAATTGATGCTGAAAAGTATGAAGAAGTTGAAAAACGAGCATATGAGAAATTATATGAAGATGCAAAAATTGTATGTAGACATAAAGTAAAGGGAGAAATATACATTGGTGCAAATAAGAGATTGTGGCCTTGTTGTCATTTATATGATGAAGATGTTGCTCAAAAAAATAATTCTATGAAACATTTATTTGAATCTGTGGGGCACAATTTTAATGATTTAAATAAACATAGTATAAAAGATATTTTATCTAGTGAGTGGTATAAAAAGACCTTAGAAGAAAGTTGGAATAAATTTCATCCTATGCATTTACCTAGATGTTATTTGACATGCGGAGATGAAGGAAAACGAGCAGTAATAAAGCAGATTGAAAATTAATGTCAATAATTAAAAATTTTGATACTCAAAAGACTGGTGAATTGATACATAGACCTGATATTAATGATGAGAAAAAAGAAAATTTATGTTATATGATGTTTGATAAGCATCGTTATTTTTGGAATACTTGCGATTTGATATATGAAGAAATTGGTAAGAGTGATATTGATTATTGGGATGATGTAAAATATCTAGATTATAAGATCACAACTTCAATGTTTGATGATAAGAAATCTTATAATTGTCTTGAAAATTTTTTGACAAATCGACAAGATGAAAAAATCTTACATATTGTTAATACGACACATGAAGAGAAATCTCTTTTTGAATTTGATGAGTGGACCACACTTTGTAAAATAATTAATAAATTACCAACCGAGTATTTGACTATCGAAGTTGTGAATAAAACTTATTGGTCTACAAATTATACTATAAATTTGGAATATGAAATTGAAAAATGTAAAGAACTGTATAATTGTTATAGATTAGAATTTTTTCTGTATTTTAAAAAGAAAAACTTCTTTCATATTCCTTTGAGATTCGATGGTGCGAATCTTGCAAGTACATTAACATCCTTACCACAACAAGAATATAAAAAATATGTGGAAAATTGAAACAGTAGAGTGGATTGATATTGAATTAACATCATTCTGTAATATAGCGTGTCCAGGTTGTTTGAGACAGGAAAAAAGAAAACAAGTTGAATCTATTCTGGACAAGGATATGATAAACTTTTCAGATTTACAAAAATGGATTTCAAAAGAGAAATTTCCTAGTTTAAAATTAATGAATTTTTGTGGATCTGTAGATGAGCCTACTACTCATCCTGAAATGTTAAAAATAGTAGAATATTTTTTGGAATTTTCAGAAGTCAATATTGCTTCTAATGGATCGACTAAAACAAAAGATTTTTGGAAGAGATTGGGAGAATATGGTGTATCCGTATTTTTCGGACTTGATGGAACAGATCAAAAATCATTGGAAAAATATAGAATTGGGTCTAATTTTAAAAAGGTGCAAGAAAATTATAGAGCATTTATCAAAGCGGGAGGTAATGCTACATGGCAATTTATAGTATTTGATCATAATGAACATCTTCTTGAAGAAGCAAAAAAGATTTCAGATAAAGAGGGATTTAAAAATTTTAGAACTATCTTTTCACACAGAAAAGGAAGTGGTGAAGTTGAAAAACAAGTAGTCGAAGAACAAGAAATTTTTTGTAAATATGGAAATCAAAAGCGACTTTTTATAAATCATACAGGAGCATTAATTCCTTGTTGTTTTTTAAACTCTGAAGCATTAGAACTTCATGCGAATAAAAAACCCAAAACTAAATTTGGAACGAAATATATGGAATTAGGAAATGTATTGTCTAATAATCTTAGATATAATACTATATCAGAAGTATTGACCGGCGAATTATTTGAATATGTTGTAGATTCTTGGTCAACAAATCCTGTAGAAAAATGTTGGAAAACTTGCAAGCAGAAAAAACGAGATATTTTTGTTGATGAAACTATAGGTGTTAAATGAAACATAGTGAATATGATTTTACCAAGATACCTTGGAATAAAATTGAACGAGTTGGAACTTGGAAAATGTTGGAGACCGATTTGTTTTCAGTTTCGTGGTTGTTAGGTAGATTTTGTAATTACAGATGTTCATATTGTTGGCCATATGCTAGAAGTAATACAAAAGATCATAGACCTACTGGTGTATGCCTCAAAACGATTGACGAAATTAAGCGACAAGCCAGAGAACGAAATTTTAATAGTTTTCATTTTAGTCTATCTGGCGGTGAGCCCACCTTTCATCCAGCATATCTAGATATACTTGAATATCTTGCTGATGATGTAGAAAATACAAATTATACATCCGTTCATATGACTTCAAATTGTTCTCGTCCTATGAAATGGTTTGAACGATATGTTAAATCAGCATCTAAATTTTCAAGAGCATCTATTACTGCATCATTTCATCGTGAATATATTACTCAAAATAAACTTGAAGAGTTTGCAGAGAAACTTGATTTTTGTCAACGTAATGGTGTAAGGGTGACTATCAATTCTGTTATGGTGCCAGATACGTTTGACGAAATATATAAAGATTTATTATATTTTTATGAACGAGGCATAAACGTAACACTTAAACCTCAGAGTGATCCTACTGCATCATTTGTTGTTGATGGATATACAAAAGAACAAATGCAGGTGCTACATAATGGTATGCCTCAGATTACAAATATGGAGGTCAAATCAAAAAAACTCAAAAATATTCATCAAGAATTTGAAATTGTTATGAATGATGATGAAGGTAATGAATGGTATCTTGACCAAGCAGAAAGATTTAATGCATTCAATTTTAATAATTTCAAAGGGTGGACTTGTTCTTCTGGTTATCGCAGTTGTATTATTCGTGAGCCTGATGGGAGCATTAAGCGGTCTTATTCTTGCGGAGATGTTCCTTTAGGAAATATTGAAACAGGATTTAAATTATTTAACTCGCCAAAAGAATGTATTACGAATGCATGTGTAAGTTCTGCTGATAGTAAAATCCCAAAAAAGAAATCAAATTGTAGTTTACCATTATGGAAATTTAAGTCTTATGAAGATTTGAAAGCGAGATTGGAAAATATATGATGATTCCCTCTAAAGATAACAGTTTTTGTTTCTATCCCTTTTATGCTATGGTTTTTAAATTATGGAAAAAAGGTAGTAATGAATTAAAAGCAGTTGCACCATGTTGTATGATGCATGATACTAAAGAGACGAAAAGATTTTCTTTGGAATCTAGTACAAATCTTTCAGAAGATTGTCTCCAACTAGAAACAGGGGAACATTTTATACTTGCGGAAGAATATAATTCAATTTTGACTGAAGAAGAATTAAGGGGACTGTCTCCTTACGATATTTTTCATCATGAAAAATTTGAGGATCTTAGAAAAAATCTTTTAAATAATAAACGTGATCCTAGATGTAGTACGTGTTGGAATCAAGAAGATAAAGGAATAATGTCTCATAGAATGTACACTAGATGGCAATTTTCAGAAGAATTTAAAACAGATTTAAAAGAAATAGATATTTCACTTTCCAATAAATGCAATCTTGCTTGTAGAATGTGTAATGTGGGCTCTTCCCATCAAATAGCTGAGGATGTAGATAAATTAAAGAAAAATAAAAAATTTGAGATATTTGAGATGGCGGCTAACAATTCTTTAAATTCTCATAATTTACCTAGGAACGTTAATGAAAATTATTTAATTCGATGGATTTATAAAAATACTGATAAGATAAAAATATTTAAAGCCTCTGGAGGGGAACCTTTATACGATAAAAACATTATTAATTTATTGCAAAAATTTGTTAATACTGGAAATAGTAAAGAAACAGAATTGTGTTTAACTACAAATGGAATGTTGATCACAGATGATATTATAAAATTGATGAATAAATTCAAAATTCAAAGACACTCATTTAGTATTGATGGGGTTGATAGTACGTATGATTATATAAGACATAAATCAAATTTTTTAATATTAGAAAAGAAGTTAAAACAATGGTATAAAAATTCTACAAACCTATATGCAATAAATGTGAACTTAGTTTTATCTGCTTTAAATTTAGGTAATATAGTTGATTTTTTAGAGTGGATCGCCTTAATGTTTCATAACAAGATTAGATGTAATGTTTTTATTTCTGAAGTAAGACCTCATGGTAGAGGAATTGATATTATAAATTTGCCAATTACTTATTTAGAAACAATACAAAAAAATATTATAAAATATAAAGATGGATTTGAAGAATTTAGAACAAAAAAATATGAATATATGCATTCAAGCAAATATTTTCATTATGAGATTGATAAATTATTGTCGTTGATCGAAAATGCAATAACGAATAATGTGTGTGATATTTCTCGTTTATATACTGAAATATCATTATTAGATGAAACGAGAAATCAAAGTTATAAAGATTTTCTGGATTCTTCTTTAATTAACATTTTGGAAAGTTATGAACGAGAAATTAATCGATAACACTATACAAGATTATTCTTTGCGAGAGTTGCAGATTTATTCTTCTAAAATATTATCTGTGTGTGGTGCCACTAATAGTTTTATAACACAATTTAAAGCGGATAATGACAGTCAACAATTTTATAAAAATGTAATTAAATGGTATGTACAGAAATATCGAAAATTTCCTGAAGAGGAAGTACTGTCTTTTATTTTTAAATTTATAGTAAATGATACTGGATTGGGGGACAGATTTATTATGGTTTCAAATATTCTTTATACTATGAAAGAGATGAATATCTATAAGAACATGCGGCATTGCAATAACTGCACGAACCTCAGTCGTTTTATTGTAGAAATGTATTTTAATACAAGGAGAACATCACAACGTGAACTACTTTTAAATTTTACGGATTTTTATGAGGTTATAGATTTTTTTCATTTTGAAAGACCATCAATACAAGTACCAATAATTTCAAATGTAATAGAACAAGAACATGTGGATCCACTTGATCCGAATCTCTCCGAAAACATTTCTCGTAAATCATACCAGAAGAGAAAAAATATTACTGGTAATGTTAGTTGTTTAAATTATAATATGAAAAATGAAATATATGGATATCATAATCGTCATCTTTATGATCATGGAAAATATTGGCCTATAAATTTTGATAAAACTGTAAAAAAGAAATTTATAACGTTTATGTTTTATGTTGGGAGGGAAAGGGAGAACAACAAAATAATTACATTAGAAGAAGAAAAAACATTTAATCAACTTAAAGATTATTTAATACATTATCTTCATCGTTCTGATTATTATTTTGTTCGCTTAGAAGATGTAAATTTTAAAAAAAATGTAGAATTATTATCTAAAAGTGTATTATTAATAGCATCAGAAGGAATGTGGACTCATTTGTCTAGAGCAATGAATATCGATACCATTGCGTATACGAACCTTCCTGCATTTATTGAAGAGTTTAATAACCAAGGTCATTTTTGTTCAGGAAATTTTGAAGAATGTTTGACTAAATTGAAAGAAAAATGTACAAACTTAACGAAATAAAACATATACATTTTGAGCCTACCCAAAGATGTCAAGCATCGTGTCCTATGTGCGATAGAACAAATAATCCACATATAAAGAATGCTGAAATTTCTATTGAACAATTTAAACAAATCATTGATATTAATTTTGTACAACAATTGAATAGTTTTCTCATGTGTGGTAATCATGGAGATCCTATGATTGCAAAAGATACACTTGACATATATGAATGGTTGCGCTATAATAATAATGAACTGCATCTTCAGATGATTACAAATGCCGGAGGACGATCAGACGATTGGTGGAAAAGACTTGCAGAACTTTTTGGTGATAATGGCAAAGTATCTTTTTCAGTAGACGGTTTGGAAGATACGAATCATTTATATCGAGTAAATGTAGATTGGAAACGAGTTGAAAACTCAATGGATGTTTTTACTCAAGCAGGAGGTAAAGGAACATGGGTGTTTTTAATATTTGAACATAATGAGCATCAAGTGGAAGAAGCAGAACGTATGGCTAAATTATTTGGACTTGAGTTTCAGAAGAAAAAAACTGGAAGATGGGTACAAAGCTATAAAGGCGATAAGATTGATAAAAAGATAACCAGTAAAGGGAATGAGATTAAACCACCAATTAAGACAGAACATCAGAATAAGAGTGTAAATGAATATGATAAATTGATTAAGACTCATGGTACTTTTCAAGATTACTTAGATGATACTGATATAAAATGTAAATCGATAGATGCTAGAGAAATATACATTTCAGCAGAGGGCTTGGTTACTCCTTGTTGCTGGACTGCTGGAAAATTATATAAAGCATATGAACAAATAGGAGAGAATCAAATGTGGTCTTATATAGACGATATTAAAAATATTAATGCTTTACATAAACCCTTAAATGAAATTATAGAAGGAAATTTTTTCAAAAAGATTGAACAGTCTTGGAATTTAACTTCTTGTTCACAAGGAAAATCTCAAGTTTGTTCAGAGAAATGCGGTACGGGATTTGATGCATTTAGAGATCAGTGGAAATAATATGACTATACACGTATATTCTGATAGTTTTGGTGAGAATTATGAACCTGGAACTTGGCCATTCGAATTGGAAAAATTACAAAATCAAGAAGTGATTTGTAATGGTCAGGGAGGAACAGGTCCTAATTGGAGTTTAAGAAAATTAATAACCCATTTAGAAGACCCCTCCTCCAGGCTTACTTATGCTCCAGAACATCAAGACACTATTATAGTTTTATTATCTGATCAAAAAAGAATGGAATTTCCTTGGTTGGAAAAAGATGGTCATGCAGATGGTCAGTTTTTATTAGCAGAAAACATGCCGCTTCCTGACACTCTCCCATCGAGGTTTGCTAATCCCGAACGAGGAAGACAATATAAAAATTATAAGTCTGAAATAAAAGCAGTTGCTAATACTTTGGGACCGATGTATCTATATGAAAATGTAAAAAATATCACATTTTTACATTTGTTATCTAAACAATTTAAAAAATATAATTTTTTAGTTTTTACCTGTTTCAGTCTTGATCATTTTACTTCTAAATATAAAAATTTTAATATTAAATCTACTAAGTTATTACATGATTTAGATTTTGAATATTTAAATACATATAATTTTTACTATGTGTCAACACCGATATCATATATGGTAGGAAAATATCACGGTCCGCCGAAGGATGTACTTGATAATCATATGACAGTAGAACAGAATGAAAAATTTGCATTGTTTTGTAGTGATATTTTAAATAAGGAAGAACCAGATTCTAGTTGGTTTGTATATACAGCATATGATGATCCATTTGCTGAACATCAAGGGTCTGAACCCCCTCCACCGATGTTTATTTATGAATAATATTAAAATAAATTGTCTTAAATGGGGCACAAAATATAATTCTGACTATGTTAATAGAACGTATGGTGGATTGCTGAAACATTGTCAAATACCATTTCATTTTGTGTGTTATACTGATGATTCTAAAGGGATATCTTCTAAAATCGAAATAAAAGATATTCAAGAACTTAGACCATATGATACAAAGAGAGTTTTTACTTATGAAAAATTATTTCTTATTGATAATGATGAATATGATAAAAACTTTTGGATAGATTTAGATGTATTAGTGCATGAAGATGTAACTGAGCTAATAACAAGAAAACATCATAATATTACATTTATATGGAATTATTGGAATGATTATGAAGAGATAAGTTTATTTAATTATGGCAGAGGAGTGTCTTGTCATACAAATTCATCATTTGTTGCATGGGACAAAGGAACAGCCACTTGGCTCTTAAAATATACTAAAGAAAATTGGGAAAAAATAAAGTGGACATATAAGAGTTTAGACAAATATTTGTTTTATCAACATCATAGAAATGGTAGATTGAATTTGTGGGAAAAAGAAGTATTTTCAAATTATAATAAAGAAAATTATCAATTAAAAAATAAGGTGACATTATTTAATACATCACATCTTTATAATAATGAAAATATGAAAGAAATCAAACATTATGAATTACATGAATCACCAGTACAGGAATTATGGAAAAGTTATTCTATTGGGCTGTAAATCACGAAAAAATATCTGTACTATGTTGTCCTAGTTTTAAATTTATTAAAACATTGAGGGGATTGGATATGGAAATTGATAATATAAATTATGATATTAATTTTAGAGATATGCCAAGTGTTATGTGTAATGATTTTGTATTTGATAATGTTAAATTACATACTTGTGTATTGCATTATAATTGTGAAAAAACATATCCTGTAGGTAGAATACATAAAGGAATTTTCATATTAAGAGGTGATGATAAAGAACATAATGGTGATTGTAATCCTATTCATTCGATTGATAAATTAATAGAAGATAATGAACTGACAGAAGTTTTTAATTCATTTGAAATACAAAGTAAAAATAAAAAATATAAACATTATTGTGTATATGGAACAAATATATAATTGGCGAAAAAATAAAAATGATATAAGTCTGCATAATATTGAAATAGGTTCTTGTAATGAACAAATCGGAGAACTTAATACAGAAATTGGTTCAATTAGAGAGATTATCGGAGAACACAAAGAAGAAATTTCTATATGTGAAAATGATAATCGAGAAACACCATATTATTGGGTTAATCAATGGATTAATAATAATTTACCTTCATATTCTAATAGTTTTGAAGATTCTGTATCTCAGGGACAATATGAATCAAAATTGTGGCTTTTTCAAGAGTTAGAAAAAATACAATATTTTGATGAGTCTCATATTGACATAATAGGTTCGTGGTTTGGATATCCGTTAATTGAAATGTTATCGGATATTTTTAAAATAAAACAAGTTGATTTATATGATTTGGATGAAAATTGTCATAAGATAGTTGCACAATATAAAAATCATTTTGATGAAAAGTTTAAAATTGCACAATTTGGAGATTTTTTTGAACGTAAAGAATTAAGAAGAAGACAATTAATAATAAACACTTCTTCAGAACATATGGCTGATATTGCTTTAATGAAAGAATATTATAAAGATTATCCAACGAAACCCATTTTAGTGATACAATCAAATAATTATTTTGAGCTAGAAGATCATATAAATTGTGTAAAAGATGTTAATGAATTGATTGAAAAAAATCAAATTAAAGATGTTTTGTATAAAGGAAAACGATCTTTGCCCCTATATGATAGATTTATGGTAATAGGAAAATGGTAACCATTGTTCTTGTATGTACCGGAAATAAATATGATGAATGGTATGTTGATAATATTCTTCATATGATTCGTAATCATGGAAAATTGAGATATAGATTTGAATATCATGTCATAAGAGAAGGAGAAGGTGTTGTTTTTGATAAATTACAAATGTTTAAAGAATGTACTGATAATATAAATTATTTATATTTTGATTTAGATATAATTATTAAGGATTCTATAATTCATTTAATTAAAGATGATTTTACACTTATTAATGCCTGGTGGAGAGAACCGTTTCATACTCCTTTGAATTCTTCAATAATGTCGTGGAAAGGAGATTATTCTCACATCTATGATAAATTTTATGAAGATGAAGACTATAGCAGAGTAAAATATTGGAGAGGCATTGATGAATATCTTTACAAAGAAATAGATTATAATATCTATGATGAAGTATGTTGGTCTTATCCTTATAATCGAAAAGAATTAAATTATTCAGTTTGTTTATTTAATCATAATTTTGCTCCTGCAATGAAAACAGAAGAATGGACAAAAAAATACGTATTATTAAAAACTTCTTAACAAAAGAAGAATGTTTTGACTTTATTATAAATTATAGAAAAAAAGTTCATCCTGCTAAAATTATAAATGGTGAATTTTCTTCTGAAAGAAAATCTAAGGTTTGGATTTGGGGAAACGATTCTGTTATGGACAATAAATTTAATAGTTCTGGTATGACATTTCAATTTTCAGAATATTCTAAGTTAAATTATTATCATTGGCATAATGATTATCAAACCTTGAGCAATCGTAAAAGAATAGAAACATGTGTCATACCCTTAAATGTAGAATATCAAGGAGGAGTTTTTGAAATTAAAGATTATGATTCAATTGAATTGAATGTGGGAGATTGTCTTAGATTTGATTCAAAATTAGAACACAGAGTTAATCCTGTATTGAAAGGAAAAAGATATTCTTTAACTGGGTGGATTTATGGATAAAACAAATGATATAATTTTGATACATGCATATTTGTCTGATGAAGAGAGAAAATCATGTTGTCATAAATTTATAAAACAATTTAAATCTTTTGGATATGATGTTTTGATTACGAGCCATTTGCCTCTTGATAAAGACACCCAAGAATTAGTTGATTATGCAATTTATGATAAAGATAATATCTTGATCGATGATCCCACATTGAAAGGATACTTAATTCATTATTGTTATGGCGGTGACGACAAAGGAGAAACTTTCCCTATTTTTAATATTGCAAGTAGAGAATTTTTTAAAAATAACACAATATTTGCAGTTTTACGTTTATTACTTGCTGGTGTCACATATGCAAAACTTCTTAATAAAAAAGTAATACACCTATTTGACTATGATGGATTTTTGCCTTTTGATGATGAATTAATAAAAAATAGTGATACTATATTAAATCAAGGAAAACAAGCAGTATTTTATGAACGAGAAACAGAAGATTTAGATGTTGAACATTGGGGAGATAGAAGAATCAGACATTGGCAAATTATGACATTGATTATGTCTTGTAATGTAGATTTTTTATATCGAAGATTGAATATGTATCCTAATGATCATCTTAAAAAAATGATTGTTGATTATGGTATGCAGATGGGAGAAGAATTATTAGGATATGTTCTTGGTGTATCTTATATGAATAAAAACACAAATACTTTTGAAGAAAATATTGAAATAAAAAATCTTGAAGAGACTGTTCAAAGAATAGGTTTCGAAAAACAAAAAATTTATACTGATGCTGAATATCCTTGGATATGTCTTGCGTGGTATGAACCCCAACAAGGATATAGATTTTTTGCTATGCCCCCAAAGGGAACAATTCATGTGAAAATTTTTAGAAATAATGAGCAATATTCTGCTTTTACCTGTTCTGATTGGGGTTACAGAACAGATTTTTTTCTTGAAGCTGGTCTTGAAAATATAACAATTCATGTAAATGATGAATTTTTTAGAGAATATGATTTCACTAAACCAGAAACAAAAGAACGTATTTTACTGTGTAATATTTGGACCGATGCCCCATAACAATAATATAAGTATCATAATTCATACGTGTGACGAATACAGTCATTTTTGGGATGGCTGGTATACTATGTTTGATCATTTTGAATTTTTAGATTTAGGATGGCCCATATATTTTTGCAATGAAGAAATAGAATTACCCTTTAATGATCAGAGAATACTTCAGATTAAAACGGGTAAAAGTAAAAAATATATGGGAATCGAAGAACGAGATTGGTTACCTACTTATGGGGGCCCAAAGCAAATTGATGAGGGGTGGAGTGATAGACTTATAACATCTTTAAATTCGGTTCAAACAAAGTATGTTTTATACATGCAAGAAGATCAATGGCCATTTAAACAGATTGATGCAAACTTGTTTAATTCATTATTAAGGTTTGTACGATTCAATGATGTGAATGGACTGAGATTACATCGACTTACATCTTCCTATGTTTTAGATGAATATGAAGAAACTGATCATTATGTACAAAATAAAAAAGTTTTAAAGGCCAAAAGAGACAGTGGTTTTTTATTGTGCCATCAACCGACTATTTGGAATAGAGAATTTTTATTGAACGTAAGTATTCCTGGTGAAGGATTTAGAGATAATGAATATGCTGGAACTGAAAGAGTTAGAGAAAAATATAAAGATCCAAAAATTTTTTTATATAATCATCATTGGTTTTTAGAAAAATCTGCTTCTTCTGCTGGTTTATGGATTCCAGAAGTTGAATGGGAATATAGAGAAGTTGTAAGAGAACGTGAAGTTTATAAACATTTTAATATGATTAAATCTATATGAAAATATTAAATAATTGTTGTAGTCCAGATTATTTGGATACACTCAAATACTTTGCATCTACTTCTGAAAATTGGAATCTGAAATTTCCTGCTGGAGAAAAATTTTCAATCGAAGATAAGTTTTTAAAACTAGACATTATTAATACTAATGGAATGAGACATCCCCTTTTAGCGGGACTTGCTATGGGATTATTACTTCAGATTCATGAAACAGGGGGTCGAGGGTTGTTTATTCCAGAGATTTGTTTATGTGGTATATCAATAAAGGATAAACATACACCAAATAATATACACATAGATGAGGAAAAAGATAATAATTGTGTTAAGATTCTAGGAATTATTAATAGTGATTGGAAAGAAGAATGGGGTGGTGGATTTTTTTACAACGGAATGAGCAACTATATCAAACCAACATCATTTTGTATTTTTGATCCGTCAGAAAAACATTCGGGTGAAGAAATTCTTTCTGATAAGAAAAGATTTGCAATTGATTTCACAGTTTTCCGAAAATGAATAAAACAAAAGTATTTGCAGTTAGAGTGCGTGACAAATATGATCAAAGAGTTGAAGATTATATTAATTCAAAAATATCGAATGTTACATGGATTAGAGATGAATTGTCCGGAGTAGATTTACAATGGAATAAATTACGAGTCATGAATATGGATATTGATGAGCCAGTTCTTGTAATTGATATTGATACTTTTTATATTAATGATTACATTAAAGCTATTGATTATCCCATAGAAAGAGGAGAATTTTTATCCGTAAAATCTTGGTGGAGTGATACCTGGAATGAAAATTATTCATTATGTGGTGGATTTCAAAAATATTATCCAAAAGACTGTAAATACATTTATGATGAATTTATGAGCAATATTAATTATTGGTCACAACATTATATTATACGTGAAATAACAACAGGACCAGTTAATGGGGAACAATATTTTGTAGAAGATCAAGTAAAGAAAAAATTAAAATTAAAATATCTTCCTGAAACATGGGTAACTAGAATGTGTAATAAAAAAAATTTAAAAGAACTCGCATCAATAAATTCTATGTATCCAGGAGAATATGTTTATTTAGACGGATTTCATGATGACATTAAAATCATTCATTTTAAATATGAAGATATAGATTATTCTTTTTTATCTTGAAGAAGTTCTCTGAGTTCTTCTTTTTCCTCATCATTTAAATTTTTAAATTTTTCTGCAATGGTTGGAGTTGTTGGATCCGATTCATCCAATTCATTATAGGCTGAAAATAGTTCAACTAAATTATTTGCTTTTCTAATTTTGCTTCTTGCTCTTTTGTTTTCGCTATTTTGAACTTCTTCTCTTTCGAAAATCTGTAATTTCCATTTAAAAATTGATTCAGAAGGAATATCTATAAGTAATGAATTTATATCTTCAGGAATTGTTTCCATTTTTGACCGCGCCCCGTCTTCTTCACCTTCATTAACTATTAAATAGTACCAATACATTGCCTCAATGATTGAACTTGATTTTCTAACAGCAGAACGATACTCTTTTTTATTAGTCTCTTGAACGGGCGGTGATTCAAATATTTCAAGTTTTGTTTGAAACAATTCTTCTGTTGAAGCATTTCTTATGGATTCCCATGTGATGGGTTTTGTTTCATCAACAGTTTCTATTGTAAGATTACCATTTTTTTTATATTCTTGCCATTCATTAAATTCTTTTTCTCTTTTTGTTATGGTATCATAATAATTTTGTGTAGATTTCTCTATTAAGGAAAAGGTTTTGTAGACAGAATCTTCGGGTAGGGCGTCTAATAGTGCCCTAACACAATATGTTTCTGTTTGTGATTCAATTATTTGTACCTCAATGTCTGGATGAGGTTTAGTCATATCTTCACCTTCGGGTATTTCTCTAAAACGTATTTGGAGAGGATTGTCTTCTCCGGTATAGCCCGGCGCAAATTTGAAGTAAACCGTAGCAACTCTACATTGTTTCCAGTAGGCGAACCATGTTTCGTAATCAGAGGCGTGATATGTTTCTTCTAGAGTAATCATTATATTTCCTTCTATGGGGTTCTTTGACCAGGACTTACGAAATAGTAAGGTCCGTTGTTATCTACAATAGATCCGGACGGCGTATATGTTCTTGTGTATACTCCGCCTGATGGACCACTTAATACATTTGTGTAACTGTCATATTTTTTATCGTAAAATGTTCCTCTATGGTTACCACTATTAGTAGTTTGAACATTATATAATGGGGCTCTTCTATGGAGTATGTTTATATAAACATCATTTATTAATTTAGCAGTGGAACTATAAAGTGTACTAGTTTCTAGTTGTATTTCATTATTGGTGCTGTCCCATCTAATATAGTTATCTGGAGATGATGGTTCAGTCGTATTTGCAGTTTTTAACCATAATCTATAATCATTATAACTAGCATTACCATAGATTGAATCTGTAAAAAATGATCCTTTGTCAACCCATCCACCAGATATTCCACTTGCGGTGTTTGGAGCAGAAACGGATACTCTATAAGTGCCCACTTCATCTCCAGTTTCCATTTGAGTAAGACAATGATCTGCAAGTGTATCCCGAAGATCCGTTTCGCTGATTGGTCCTATTTTTAAATCGGGACTTAGCCAATATAATAGTCCACTGGTGTTTATCGTTGCTTCTACAGGAGCCGCTGTACTATGATTTATATTTTGATAAAAAAAGTTTTGTGTATTGGTGATAGATGTTTGATCACTACTAAAAGTTGTATCTGGTTCGTATCCACCTGTGGGAGTATTATCATCTGTTTCTGTATGAGATCCCGATGATCTTACACCATTATTAGCACTTCCTATTCCGGCTGAGCCTGCTCCGCCGGGCTGAGTCTTTCCTACCCAACCTGGAGTAGTGTCGGTTGTGTTTAAAAGATCAGCATATCTTTTTCTTAAAAAATAACTAAGGGTGTCTATATGTGCATTTTGATACATCCGAAGGTCTTTATTTCCGGAATCCCAATATAAGTGTCTGTATTGTGTCATAAATAATCCATTGACATTAAGTTCAAAATAGTGTAAACTATATAATTGTAACAGTATATTTTGTTTATATTATATATATTTAGCCTTCAAAAGTGTTTATGAGAATTTTATATATTACACCCCATCTATCTACAGGTGGCGCACCCCAATATCTTCTTAAAAAAATTGAATTGTTGCATGGGGACAATGATATTTATGTAATAGAATATAGTGATTACGGACACTATAGGGTTCAAAAGGACAAAATATTAAACATTCTAAATGAACGTTTAATAACTTTATCTGATAATAAAGATGATATTCTGAAGTATTTAGATGAAATAAAACCCCATATTGTTCATTTTGAAGAAATGCCTGAATTCTTTATGGATGATAAAATAGCCGAAAAAATTTATAATAAAAATAGAAATTATTTAATTTTTGAAACTTCTCACGATTCTTCTTTCGATCCTTCCTCAAAGAAAGTTTTACCAGATAAATTTTTATTTTGTAGTGATAATCAATTAATAAAATTTAGGTCAATAGATGTTCCTGCATGTGTCATAGAATATCCTGTTGATAAAAAAACATCAGAAAAACAAAGAGATGTTGCTTTGAGAGAATTGGGTGTTGATCCTGCCTTAAAACACGTATTGAATGTTGGGTTATGGACATCAAGAAAAAACCAAGCAGAAGTTATTGAATATGCTAAACACTTAACTGATGTCCAGTTTCATTTTGTAGGAAATCTTGCGGAAAACTTTAAAGATTACTGGGACCCCTTAACAAAAGAACTTCCTGATAATTGTACGGTTTGGGGAGAAAGAGATGATATAGAAAAATTTTATTCATGTATGGATCTATTTTTGTTTACTTCCAAAGGCAGTGGTTATGATAAAGAAACGAATCCACTAGTATTGAAAGAGGCATTGTCTTGGAATATACCTGTATTATCGCATAAAATTGATTCATATCTTGACAAATATGATGAAAAAGTTACTTGGCTTTCTGAAGATTTTAATATTAATTTAATTAAAATACATAGAATGTTGAACATTAGTGATCGCCTTGTAAATTGTTCGCTTGAAGAAACAAAAATAACTTTTCATTTTTTAAATTTATATGAATGTTTTCATGAGAAATTGTTGTGTGTATATGAAATAGATACTGGTTTGTTGACTTACAGATCACACATTCTGACAAATTCAATGTGGTGTCAGCCGCATTGTGGTAAAGATGTTACAAATGGATTTATAGTAAAAATATTTGATGCTCCTAAAAACTATTATTCTAATTTAAATGATGTGAATTTATTAGACAATCATCATCTTTTATATGAAAAATCGTTTCCATGGAAAACTGAAGTAGATATTAAAATTCTCGGAGAAAGAAAAAAGTTTTATGGAATAGCAGATGATCCTTCTTCTTGGTACACTTTTTATGAAACTTTGATATTAAATTATTATGATAAATTAAATTTGATAGAAGGAGATACTGTAATTGACATTGGTGGACATTATGGATTTTTTGATTTGTATGCTTTAAATAAAAAAGTTTCTCATATTCATACGATTGAGCCCACCAAAACAACTTTTGATATTTTATGTAAAAATGTGGAAGAATATAAAAATGTTGAAAAATATAATTTAGCAATTTCTTCTGATAATTCATCTAAACCGTTTATTACTATCGGTGCTAGTTCTTGTAATTCTTTTTATGAAACTTATAATAATAATGCCGCCAACGAAGCAAATCATGGTGTAAGAAAAGAAGAAATCGTTAATTGTGTTACACTTGAACAATTTATGAAAAATAATAATATTGATAGAATAGATGCATTAAAGATAGATTGTGAAGGAGCGGAGTGGGACATATTTCCGGCTGTTTCTGATGATTTTTTTAGATATAAGTTGAGAAAACTTTCTATGGAAGCACACCCATGTGGCACGGATGACCATGGTGTTGATTTTATGAAAGACAAAGCAAATGATTTTATAGCGAGATTAGAAGGTATTGGTTATCAAGTTATTGCTGATGCTCAAGTAACAGAACGTGGTGAGTTGGGAAATTTGTGGGCAACAAGACGCCTGCCAAAAATAAAAATAGTTCACATGCTCGTTGATATAGAGGGTGAAAGAGAAAAGGAATCAATAAGACATCTTGAAAAATTATCTAAACATGCAAATTGGACATATGTACAAATGGTAAATCCTTTATATAAAAATCTTCCCCCAAAAGAAACATGTGCTAGACCAAATGATGTGCAAGTGAAGTCAGGTGAATATAAATTAACTCCAGCACATTATGGTAATTTTTCTGCCCATAGAGATGCTATAAATGAACATTTAAACGAAGAATTTGATGCGGTTTTATTTTGTGAATGTGATGCTGTTTTTATAAAACCAGTACATGAAGTTCATAAAGCAATTATGGATCGACTGGATGATATAAATCAGTATGATCTGTATTATATGTCTTTTGGAAAAAGAATTCCTGATTGGAATCACGAAGATCATGCATATTTTGGTATAACAGATAGAATGTCTGAAGCACATTGTTATTTAATATCTACAGACAAAAAGAGAAAAACGTATTTTAGAAAGAAATTGAAAGATACAAAATGGGACACATATGATCTGTGGTTGAATAATAATATATTTCCTGATAAGAAATGTGGCATAGTTAAAACTCCTATTTCAATTCAATGTTCAGGAGAATCATATTTAGATAACTCTTTCAAAGATGGAACTACTTTATTAAAAGATGATGATATAGAGATAAATCATGAAGAGTTTTAAACTGTCTCTTGTGACTTCCTGTTATAATGCTGAGACTTATTTAGAAGAATTGGCGGGTTCTGTTCTTTATCAAAATTATGATCATTGGGAATGGATTCTTGCTGATGATTTTTCTTCTGATAATACTCGCTCAATAATGGAAAAATTAAAAAGAGCGGATAACAGAATAAGAATAGTAGAGCCTAAACATAAGAAAGAAATTTGGTGGAATCCACAACTTCCTGCTATTGGTGATATTGTATGTCATTTAGATGCTGATGATGTAATTCTACCAGGAACCTTTGAAAAAATAATTCATTATTTTAATTTGTTTCCAGAAGCAGTCTTGCTTCATTTTAATGCAAACAAATATTATAACGACCTGCCTAAGAATTCAAGCAATCTCTGTGATAATTTTAAAGACAATGTATACATGACAAGGGATAATAATTCTTTTTTAGAAGGATTTGAAAAGTTGTGGCCTCAACGATCAAATATTTTTGGGTATTTAAGAATATTTAAAAACTTACCAGCATTACGTTTTCCAGAACATAAAGATGGTGATGCTTGTTTATCAAATGATGGACAGTGGCTTTTGAACTTAGAAAGATATGGAAAATGGTTAACAATACCTAGAACAACGTATCTTGCAAGAGAACACGGAGAGTCTGAAAATTTTAGAAATTGGAATCCTCGTGGGGAAGCACAATTAGTTATAAATGAAAAAGAAGAAAGAAAGAATTTTATTCTAGAGTATCCTAGAAATATTAAGTATTTTGATGATATCTATGATTTAGCAGAATCTACCTATTTAAGTAAATTAAATTATGAAACAGAAAGAAAACTTGTAAGTTTTTTAAATTTTGATTATACTTCAGAACAAATATCAAAAGTAAAACATTTATTTTTCGATCATGATATAGTTTTTGATAAACACTTGAAAGACATTTCTTACTTTTTTGTTAAAATAAATTTAATAGATACTCCAGAAACAATATCGAACATTATATCCAAATTACCTTCAAGTAATTATGAAATAAGTTTTTTTTCAGATAATACTCATTTACACGAAAATAATCGTAAACAATCTAATAATATTGAAGACATAAAAGAGGTTATTACATCAGATGGTCGAAGTGTTTTTTGGTATGCACAAGATAATCGAATACATTTTGTTTCTGATAATCAGCAAATAACAGAAGTGTCTGAAATTATTTTGCCCACACAAAATGTACATGTTTATGATGCACAAGATAAAAAAGAAGAAGAAAATAATTTAAAAATAATGCAAGTACATGTTGGTTGTGGTCTTGATATTCCTCCAAAAGGATATGGGGGATTAGAAGAAGTCATATATCAGTACATGAGAGTAGCAAAAGGCAGAGGACACGAAGTAAGTTTGAAATGGTTAGATGATATAACACAAAGTGATTTAGAAAAATATGATGTGTTTCATAATCATACTGGTGGTTTTTGGAATTTGTTGAGAGATAGATGTATACCTTATATTTTTACAATGCATGATGCTTTTGTAAAAATACATGGAAAAAATTCGCATTATTATATGACAAATAATGAAACTATAAAAAACTCTTTATTCAGTTTAATTCCAACTGAAGATATGATAGATTTTTTTCTATATCCAGAAAAATTGAGAAGATTGCATCACGGTGTAAATACAAATTATTTCTTTCCGTATGAAAATAAAAAAGATATACGATTAATTTGTGTGGGGGGAGGAGATGAGAGAAAAGGATTTCACTTAGCAATTCAAGCGGCAAAAAAATTAGGACTTCCCATAACAATTGTTGGTCCAGATTCAATACATGAGGATTATAATAAGAAATTTTATGATATTGTAAATGATTGCAAAAAACACATAACTGCAAATCCACCCCAGGACTTGTCGATTATTGGAAAAGGAAATCCAATTGATGTACATCTTGCTGGTAATGTAGATAAAGATGAACTAAGAAATTTATTAAATGAACACCACGTGATGATACATCCAGCATCTATAGAGACGGGTCAGCCTTGTCTTGCAGTTCTTGAAGCAATGGCCTGTGGTTTGCCTGTAGTCGGAACAATGCAAGATGACATACATGTAAAGGGGTTAACAATATGTACAAGGGATGTTGATGTTATTGTTGAAAAGGTTAAAGAAGTTTTAGATAATTATGATGAATGTTCTAAAAATGCAAGAGAGTTTGCAAAAGAAAGAGATTGGGAAAATATTTTTGATGAATTAGAAAAATATTATTATGAAGCAAAAGAGTTAAAATATACCAAGCCCTTTGATATGAAAGATCGGCTAATGTTTGCATATCAGAATACAAGCATAGAGGGAAAAAATGTTTTTGAATTAAATATGCAAAAAAATCCCCATTTGACTATTAGAGGATCTATTCCTGGAACTTATAGAGTCAATTTTATTGATAAGGATACAAATTTTAGTCATTATTCAAATGAGGTTTCTACTGGGGGATGGGCCGCTTGTGGTATTGATTATTATGTAAATTGGAAAGTTGAAGCAATAAATATCGAAACAGAAAATATAGAATTTGAGTATGAACAAGATTTTAGAAATAAAAATATTTTTATTTGGTTTGATTCAATAGCATTAGGAGACACTTTAGCTTGGATGCCAGTTGTTGAAGAATTTCGTAAAAAACATAATTGTAAAATGTATTGTAGTACATTTTGGAATGAGTATTTGATAGATTCATATTCCGAAACAACCTTTATAACTCCTGAATCTGGATTTAATGATTTTGTATCTTCTTATAGAATAGGTTTTTTTGAGACTAGTCCTCAATCGCCTGTGGATATGAAAGAAGTTTCTTTGCAGGGATTATGTGCGGGTATTCTTGGAATTAAAGATTTTAAAGAAACAAAATGTGAAATAAAAGTTAAAGAAACAGAAACAGAATTGGAAAAACCCTATGTTTGTATCGCCACTCAAGCAACTGCTCAAGCAAAATATTGGAATTATCCAGGTGGCTGGGACAAAGTGGTTGACTTTTTATCCGAAAAGGGTTATAATATAGTATGTATAGATAAATACCATTCTTTTGGACAAGGAGAATATTTTAATAAAGCACCCAAAAATGTGATAGGCAGACATGAACGAACTTTAGATCAAACAATAGCTACTTTAGATGGCGCCGAGTTTTTTATTGGATTGGGTTCTGGACTATCATGGTTGGCCTGGGCTTTAAATAAATATGTAATATTAATATCGGGGTTTAGTAATCCTAAATCAGAATTCTCCTCAAAATGTTTTAGACTTCATAGTGATGCGGGCTGTAATAGTTGCTATAATCGACATAAATTTGATCCTAGTGATTGGATCTGGTGTCCAGATCACAAAAATACTGATAGAATGTTTGAATGTTCTAAAAATATTACACCAGAAAAAGTATATGATGCTATTGAAGAAGTAAAAAAAAGTTTAGATAATACTACGATGAGAAGGGATAAGTTCAATCGTAATAAAATAAGAGATAAAGAGGCGGAATTCGATAAGAAGTATGTGTTAACTCAGATCGAAAAAAAACAATAATGATTAAAACAATAAAACCTCTAGACTTTGCAATTATTATAGAAGACATTGTTAGTAGTAAAAAAATGACATACTTGGATGCAATATCCTATTATTGTGAAGAAACAAAAATGGAACCACAAACAGTTGGAAAACTTGTTCAGGGTTCTTTGAAAGCTAAATTAAGAGAAGAGGTTACAGCCTTGCATTATCTCCCAAAAACTGCTACAATACCAGGACTATGATAAAAATGGATCCGTTTGATTGTTATAAAGAATATGTTTCAATCAAGACTCATTTTCATGCTAATAAGTATGATTACTTTAAGCATAAAAAAAGAAAAATCTCATTTAATGCTTTTAAAAAACGCAATGATCAACTCTTTTTTGTGAAATTGTCTAAAAGTTATAAGGATGATGAGATATCGAAATTCTTTGTTGCTAACTTTATTGAGAATGAAAATTTGTGGATAGGTGATGCACTTGATTCACAAGCAGAACTCAAATATAAAGAATGGCAAAAAAGAATACAAAGCATGAGTTATATTTTTAGTAATGATATTGATAAATTGTTGATCAAAGAAGATTTTGAAAATTGGTTCAAAATTAAAAAGGGTCAACATCCTTTATTATTAAAACAAACGATTGCTAAATATATTTGTATGGAAACTTTTTCCATACTTAATATGATACTTAACTTTGTTCCTGACTGGGATCGAAAGATAAAAGAAACTTTTGTCTGGCCCCAGTTTAGAGATAAAGTTTTGAAATACACTCCATTTTTGGAGGTGGATAAGACGAAGTTTCGTAAGATTTTACGAGACAAAATTTAATTTAATATACAACGAATATTCCGATATACGAAAGGTAAATATGGCTACACTAAACGCACTCAAGAAATCCCGCAAATCCTTCATGGAAAATCTTCACAAAGAAATTGAGAAGATTGATACTCCTTCTGAATCAAAGAGTTATGTTGATGATCGATTTTGGAAACCTGAAATCGACAAGTCTGGAAACGGATTTGCAGTTATTCGATTTCTTCCTCCAGTAGATGGAGAAGATGTTCCATGGGCAAGAGTTTTTAATCATGGTTTTCAAGGACCAACAGGACAATGGTACATTGAAAATTCTTTGACAACTCTTGGTAAGAAAGATCCTGTTTCAGAGTATAATTCTCAACTCTGGAATTCTGGAATAGAGGCGAACAAAGATATTGCTCGTAAGCAAAAGCGCCGCTTAACTTACATCAGCAACATCTATGTTGTTACTGATTCAAAGAATCCTCAGAACGAGGGGAAAGTCTTTTTGTATAAATTTGGGAAGAAGATTTTCGATAAGGTTAATGATGTGATGAATCCCGAATTTGAAGATGAATCTCCTGTCAATCCATTTGATCTTTGGGAGGGGGCAAACTTCAAATTAAAGATTCGTCAAGTTGAAGGTTATCGAAATTACGATAAGAGTGAATTTGATAAAAGCACACAACTCGTAGAAGATGAAACTGAACTTGAAAAGATTTGGAATTCAGAGTATGCTCTTACAGAGTTTACTGGTGATGATCAATTTAAGTCTTATGAAGATTTGAAAGCGAGATTGGATTCTGTTCTTATAGTAGAAACTACTCTTCCTGAGGGGCGTTCTCCTGTTTCTAAACCAAAAACAGCAGAAGAAGATTTTACTCCTCCAACGAATAAAGAAACATCTTCTGAAGGAGAAGATGAGGATATGTCTTATTTTGCAAAATTAGCAGAAGATAACTAAACATATTTTTGAGTTTGTTCTTTGATTAATGTCATTGAACAAACTCATGTTGGTACACCGTATCCAATCTGATCAACCAGTCCTGAACTGAATATTGGAAAGGCGTTATCTGGAGAGATATGTGTATTCATCTTCATACTTGAATCGTTGGCGATGACTGTTGTTCCTTCGGATGATCGTGAAAGTTTTTTGTCTCTTTCTCTTTCTAGTTGAATTACTTTTTCCCGAAGAAATTTTAATCTTAAAAATTGTGCTTCTTCTGTATTTGTCGTATCTGTGTCTCCCCCAAATATTTTACCTCTCAATCCAGTATGAACTTCTTTTGCCGCCAGAACGGCGGTGCCCGCATCGAACTCCTTAAAACTAAGACCTCGTTCTTTATGAATCCTTTTATATGCTTTTATAAGTTTTTGTGATTCCTGGTATGGTCCTTTGTAGGGGTCAGCCCTCAAAAGTCCTAGTGTATGTGTCGATGCTTTCGCTTCTCTCTCATCCTGTTCATCCCGCAGGTGCTGATATTTCTTGGACAGTCCGGATGTTTCTTTTCCAAAGAGTTTGCCCATTATACTCTTGGCTCCAGTTGTGCCTATCAGGTCCTCTAGTGCTTTTCCCACCCATGTTGCAATAATTCCTATTGCGCCACCTATTACTATACCAGCAATTAATCCTACTGGTCCAAGTCCGAGCATTGCGGCTCCTCCAAAAAGTCCAGCACCTATCAAAGCGTGTTTTAGATATGGACTGCTTTTCAAATATATCCATAATTGCTCTTTCATGTGATCTGCAAGGGCTCCTCCTTCTGATTTTTGAGCTTTCAATGCTTCTGCTAAAACAGGTCCTCCTAATATTCCAGCACCAGCTCCCAATATCATACCAGCAAGCATTCCTGCAGGACCAAAAGCAGAAAATGCCGCCGCACCAAAAATTCCCCCTGCCCATGGCATTGAAGATTTATCGAATTCGTCACTCAGGAAATAATTTTCTAAGCCTGTTCTGAATGCTTTACCAACATCTTTTTCTCCGGCTTCTTCTACTTTCATCATTTCTTTAAGGGTGCCTGCTCCTATTATTCCAATACCTGCTCCAAGAATTCCCCCAGCTATCATTCCTCCTGGACCTGCAATCGCTCCTAACTTCATACCTAACAAAGCCCCTGCACCTCCAGCCCATAATTTTATATTTTTCATCAAATTTTCTTTTACTACTCCCATGACGAATTGTGAGTCCATTTTTGATTTATCTTCTGCAAAAATATGATTTAGTCCACCCAATGCTCCTGAAAGTATTCCAGCAATTATTGCTCCTCTTGGTCCCAACAATCCAAAACCAATTAAAGCACCTTTCGCGGCAGATCCCCCTGCGGCCCCAGCAAGAGACTTATAGGGCTTGCTTCCTGAACTAAAATATGAATCTATAAATGATGTAACACCACCAGAAAATGTTTTTTGATCAAATCCTGCTTCTAATGCTTTAATTAATGAAGGTCCTGCAACCATTAAAGCAATGCCTCTTGCTAATTTAGGGAGTAACATCAAACCCAAACTTCGTGGTAAGAATCTTCTTAATCCTCCGGGTATTCCTACAAGTGCAGTAGATAAAAAATTTCCCAACATTCCCATGAATCCTTTTCCTGAGAATCTTGGTAGATCGAATTTAGATTTTTTCGTAAGTCCTCCGAATTTCTCTTTGTTCTTTCCTTCAATCCGTTCTTCTTTTTCTCTTCTTAAATCTGCTTCATCTGCTTGTATTCCCTTCAGCATGAACCCTTTCATGCTTAGTAGCACATCAGTTTGTACTTCTAAATGTGTCTGAAGACCTGCAATATTATTTTCATTCTGTTCTTTAAGTTCATTAACAAGGTTTTGAAAATGTGCATAGTTGTGGGGTTTACGTGCCATTAGCGCCTTCTTGATTGTTCTTCATTTTTTCTGTTTTCTTCTTCTATATGATTTATTAACATTTCTACGTAAATGTCTCTTTCAAAAGGTATTAGATTTTCTATCTCAGTTAAATTATATTTATGATGTTGCATTAATTGAAAGTTTAATTGATAATAGTTTGATAAATTATTATGACTACATATCATAAAAAAAAATCGGCAACTCCGTTTAAAGTTTGTTTTTCCACACATTTGCATTTCGAACAAGTAAATTGGATATCATATATTAGAGCAGGCATTGTATTGAAAAATGTTTTAAGTTTTTCAAACTGATCACTTGATAAGCTATTAACAAAATCAGTCATTTCTTCTTTAGTATGATCATTTGCACTAAAAATTTCGTCACCAGAATATATGTTATCAATACAATCAATGATAATATTAAATAATTCGCTTACAGTTGAAGCATCCTCTGCACCATCCATTGCCGCCATACGACCGTAAACAGACATAGTTGGATATTTCATATCAATTGAAATTTTATCTGTCAATTTAACGTGTTTAGAATGATCATCATGCGTAGTAAGTTTTAAATCAGATAGATTTATTTTTATATTGCTTCTTCCATCACATTCCTTTTCGTTACTATTTTTTCCTTCAAAATGCCCCATTTCTATCTCAATTTCTTCACCAACAGATTTTGACCTTATATTTAATAAAGCCATTTGTAAATCAAATAATGGTAATTTATCAGCATCAACATTTTCAGATAAAATACAATTATTAATTATTTGTTTTGAAGTGTTTATTACCTCTTCTTGATCTCCTGCTTCCATTGCCATTAATAGAAGTTTTTCTTCTTTGACTAAAAAGGGTCTATATTTTATTGTATTTTTTATTGACAGCAAGTTCATTTCAAACGTTGGTGTATCAATTACAGGTAAACTCATTATATCTCCATTTTTTATTATTTTTTATTGTGATTACGAAATACCCGAACTATCTATAGAACCAAAGTTATCCAGTCCTACTAGTTCGTTGGTGGTACTGTGTGTCACTTTCTCTTTTATTTGTTTCCATCTTCGATATGCGAATGTAACACTAAGTCTTGCATATTCATTATTTTGACCCCATCCCAAATTTATTGCTCCTACATTTAAAGGATATGCTTCCATAAAACTTATTTTATAACTTGGTACATTTCCTTCTGTAAACGTTTTTAATTGAATATTAGTTATATAATTTTCATAGTAATTAGCATCATATAAATCAGGATCAACTATATCATTTTGCCAATTATCAAAAAATTCTTTTTCTTCCCAACCGTCTGCTGTGCAAATAAATGTCATTGTAGTATCAATAAACATTTGACCATAACCGATTTTTCTTACGGGTCCATATAATTTATCTTCAACGGTGAGTATGGTTTTACCAGGAAGTTCTGCTTGTTCACACCGAAGAGTTAATGAACTATGTTGTCCACCTCTTCTCGGAATATAAACTTCATATCTATTGACTGGTGCGGGACCACCATGAAACATTAAGTTATTTCTGAATTTATCTGAACTGAAAGTCATTATATCATTCTCCTACTATCTCCCCAAACGACAAGTTTGTTTTCTTTTTTAAATCTTTCTGTTGGTAAAAATAATGCAATTTCTTTTTCATCTTCATCTACAATTACAACTCTAGATGTTATGTGTTTATATAAATATCTTTTTACTGTTGGTTTAAGTACTTTAATTCTTGAAAGTGCTTCATAGTTTACACCCTTAGAACGATCAATAGCATCCATCAATTTTGCTCTAAGTAATGGTGGAAGATAATGAAAATTTAAACCAAGAAACCCATTTCCATACATTTTTACACACATGATCAATGGAAATCTATCATAATATTTCATTTTTTCTTTAGTTTTTGGATCATAAAAATATGATGCCATCGCACCAGGAGATATTGTTCCTGCACCTGATTTTTTAGCAGTTTTATAAAATTCGTCTGCAGTATCAACTTCACTAAATCTACTTCTTAACTCTGCTCTTAGGGCACCGACCTTTCTGCGAAACCATTGTGATGCATTACGTGTTTTTGGTTGTCCTTCATTTCTTCTTAGTGCGTTTTTTAATTTATCTAAAAACGTTTGATCTTGTTGTGCCATAGTTATATTTAGCTAAAAAAGATGATCTTCTGTAATGATTTTAAATCTCCACTTTCTGTTTTTACAAAACTCTGTAGCCGCTTTCCATTTTGCTTCATTTACACCAAATGTGTATACTTCAGATAAATATTTTTTGTTTGTTTTTCTTGTTACTCTTTTGGGTTTTTTGGGGGGCGATGTTTGTTTTTTGGGTTTGACTTCTATAAGAATACATTCTGTTAAACCGTTTTTCCTTTTTATCTTAATCCAAAAATCAGGAAAATATCTGTGTATTCTTTTATCTATAGGAGATTTATAAGGCACAACTATTTCTTCACTTGACCATTCAATAACCATGGGATTTCCTTCACAATAATTCATGAATTTTTTTTCCCATAAAGAACGGTAAGTTATCTTAGTAGGATCTCCTTTATATTTCTCCAAATTCTTTATTTTATATTTTCCTTTGTAACTCATGCTAAATATTATGTATAACAAGGAGTATAATGTCTACAGATGCAGAAACTAAAATAAAAAGTGTAATTAATGCAAGAACAGGTGTTCCTATCCATAGATTTCCAGAAAATCTTGGATCTCCTGCGAAAGAACCAGAAGCAAGAAAATTTTGTTTATTTGAATTTATTACTATTAAGGGGGGGAAATCAGAAATTAGTTCTTGTGTAGTGTTGCCTTTTCCAGAAATAAATGATGCTATTAATGTAAAATATGATAATGTTGAATTTGATGTTGTTGGTGCAATCGCAGTAGGGGCTTCAGCAGGAAATATAAGCATAGATCGTTTATCGAATATTGCAAAAACAGGATTATCTTCTTTTAATTCAGGAACCTTTGCCAGAATAGCCACAGATGTAGTATTAAGTGGAACTCCTGGTTTAAAGGCCGGAGCCGCAAAGGGATTAAATACAATACAAAATCCTTATATTACAAATGTATTTAATAGTGTAGGATTTAGAGAATTTTCTTTTTCTTTTATTCTTATACCTAAAAATTCTACCGAAAGTAATATCATAAAAGAAATTATTGAAACTTTTAAAAATGCAATGTTGCCCGAAAAAGTAAGAACAAGACAGACTGATGAAATGTCTTCTCAAAGTACAGGTATTTTAAAAATGCCCGATAAAGTTAATATTTCATTTTTTCCCACAACTGGAAATTATAGTAAAACAAATAAGGATAAGTTAATAAAAATTCGAAAAGCAGTTATACAGAATTTTACAATTGATTATTCAGCAGGAACGGTAAATCCCACTTTCTTTAAAAGAACAAATGCACCATTAACTGCTACATTAAATATAACAGTTAAAGAAACTGAGATTTATACTAGAGAAAGATGTTTTGAAGATTATGGTGCTATGTATAAGTTGAGCGGAGGATAATATGACCAGATCAACAGATCCGAGTAGCTCTTTAAATAAATTAACAGGTGAAAAAAGATTTGAATATCCCAAGGGCATTGCTACAACTAAAGGGTTGCAACATTTTATGATAATATCAGAATTAATATTCAATCCACCCTCTAAAGGTAATGATGCATTTAATGGGCAGACTGGTATGGAAGGAGTTACTTCTGGTAATGAATCAAGTCATTTTTATGACCGAGGCAAAAGTTTTATTTTACACTTGCCTGTTGGTTCATTAAAAACACAATATTCTGCAGATTATTCTGATGTGAATTTGGGTATTTTTGGAGACATTTTATCCCAAAATGCACAACAAATAACAGATGATTTAAGAGAAAATTATGCTAGTTTTGCAAATGAAGGGAGCGGTGGTTTTCTATCAAATACATTGGATTTTTATGGAAGAATGAAAGATGATGTAGTGAAACAAGTTGAGCCATATTATAATAGTGATGATTTTAGAGGAGATTTTGCAAATAGAATTAAATTTAATGTAGTAAGTGCCTTTGGATCATTAGCTCCTTCAAGTGCAAAAGGAGAGCAAATAGCATCTATGTCTATGAGGGAGGCAAGAAATCCATATACTTCTCTTATATTTACAGGAATAAAAAAATTACGAGAACATTCTTTTGCTTTTGAATTTAATCCTAAATCTGCGATTGAATCTGAAACACTTATGAAAATTATAGCAAATTTAAAATATGGAATGCTACCAGGATTGAATCAGATAAACCTAGAAAATAAGGATCCCGAGAGTGAAGTAGTGTCATATGATAGACAAAACATGTCACCAGGACATCCAGGTTTTGATAGTGCTAAAAAAACAACATTAAAGATTTCGAATAAAATGAATTCCGCTTTCTTTTCTTTTCCTAATTCTTATAGAATTCAATTTTATAGTAATATGAAAGAAAATACATATTTGCATCGTATAGGAAATTCTTTTTTAGTATCACTTAAAACAAAATATTCGCCTAAATTTTTTGAAGAAAATGGATTACCGACAACAATAGGCTTACAGCTTCAATTTAAAGAAAACTTTACCCTTGATAGATCACATGCGGAGGATTATTAATGTCAGAATTTTTTAAAAATTATAAAACATTTTTTTATAATATGGATAAAGTTAAACCTGTTAGAGGAACACTTGCAACAAGTTTATTGTCTAGAGTAAATGTAAATAATGAAGTTTTAAAAAATATTTCTTCATATCATCCATATCGAATAAAAGAACACGAAAGACCCGATATTATAGCACAACAATATTATGGGTCTTCAGATTATACCTATTTAATATTTTTAGCAAATCAAATTCAAGATCCTTTATATGATTGGCCTTTATTTGGAGATGATCTGGTAAATTTTATTAAAGAAAAGTATGGATCGCTTGATTCTGCAAGAATAGAAATCCATCATTATGAGCAAATATTAAGAAGTGGTTCTAATAAAACGGCGGATACTGGTAAAATTTTGGAAAAAACTGTAATCATTAATGAAGAAACATATGATGCTCTTGGAGAGACAGAAAGAAAAATAATATACAATTATGATTATGAAATTATGAAAAATAATGAGAAAAAAGAAATAATTTTAATAGAAAATACTTATTCCAAACAGATTATGAATGAGTTAAGAAGCATTTATGCTAGTTAATAGGATATAATATGTCAGAAGACCTTTCCAATTTTAGTACCGAATCAAACTGGAAAATAACTATTACAAACTATAAAGGAGTACCATATGTAATCGATTCTGATAATAATTCAGCAATTGCAGGATTTACATTAACTGAATCTTTATTTGAAAGTAATGTTATAATTGGTGATGTAAAAATATTTGATGTCTCTGGACTAGATGAAAGAATTCCTCTTATTGGACAAGAAAGAATACGTATAGAGTTAAAAAATAAATTACTGGAGGGACCAGATTGGGATGCTGAATTTACAATTGTTAAAAGATCCGCTACTATAGAAGAGGGTACTACTAGATTTTATGTATTGGATTTTTGTTCAGATGAGTTTATTGCAAATTTAAGAAATAGAGTATCAAGATCATATAAATCTTGGTTGGGATCTGATATTGTTGAAGACATATATGAGAAGTATATAGCATCAGATTCTTTTGTTAACCATGTAAAAGATTTACATTTTGACAAAAAGGGTGGTACAGATGGAACTTTTTATGGAATGCATTTTGTATTTCCTACAGTAAGACCTTTTCAAGCAATAGATATGGTTGTTAAAAAATCTGTTGCTTCAAATGTTGAAATGCTACAAAGAGAAAAAACTGCAAATTTTGGAAAATTTATATTTTATGAGAATAAATTTGGTTTTTATTTTAAAACATTGTCTGACTTGTTACATCCTTTAATAACCCAGTCTCCTGCTGACATTGAAGATTCAGATATAACAGCATTAGAAGAAACTGGCATGGATTATGGTCTTCAAAAGGCTTTAAGAATCAAGAAGGCGGCACAGGCATCATCAGTTGAAATACCAATGGTTTCTTATGTAATACGACCAGCCGAAATTATAAATTCCACAGTAGCTCAAAAAGAATTTACGGTTGTTCGATACAAATTACAATCTACTTTTAATGTTTTAAATAATTTAATTGAAGGAATGTATTCGGGAAGATTGTTGACTTATGATCCAACAACTCAAAGAATCGGTACTATACATCAATCATCTTCTACTCCATATATTCCAGCGGGAGATGAAGATGTGAGATTTACTAACAAATTATATAAAGCAAATCATAAAGTAACTTATTATGAATATGATTATTATGACCAATTTTCAAATTTTAGACATGTTGGTGGAACAACTAATCCATTAACAAACGAGGCCCATTATGGAGTAGATAAATCCGAAACATTTTATAAATATGCATCAACAAATTTTCAGCATAATGAAAAAATGATTACAAAGTTATTACAAAATATTATGACAGAAAATGATAAAGGTGCTATTTCTGTAGATAAACAAGTGGAGAGATGGTTGATACAAAGTTATTCTCAATCAAGACAAATTAAAAATATAATAACGCAAATAACAATACCAGGTGATCATAATAGAGTTATTGGTGAAATAATAGAACTAAAATATCCTTCAAATTATTATCCAGATGAACAGCATTCTTTTTATACAGGATTATATTTGATAACGAAAGTTCAACATGCAGTAGTACATGGCAATAGTTATCTAACAACCCTGGAATTAGCAAAAGATACATTGTTTACTAGATTAGGAAAGGTGGAATTTGAGTCTGAACAAACTTTTGATGATGCGAAGAAAGAAGCAGATGAAAGAGATAATATATGAATAGTTCAAATATTTTAAACAGTAGTGATACTAGAGATTTTATGGGAACGGAGGGTTTTGTCTGGTTCTATGGTGTTGTAGAAGATAGAAAAGATCCACTTTTTCTTGGAAGAGTTAAAGTAAGATGTATTGGATTTCATACAGATGATAAATTACTAATACCTACAGAAGACCTTCCTTGGGCAGATGTTATTCAATCAATAACATCAGCGGCAATATCTGGAATTGGTTCTACTCCTACTGGATTAGTAGAAGGTACTCATGTATTTGGTTTTTTTAGAGATGGAAGAGAAGGACAAGAACCAGTTATTTTAGGAACATCTGGTGGTATTCCTGAAAATTTTTCAAATCCCGATAAAGGATTTAATGATTCTAGATCAATTGAAGAAAGATTAAATGCTCCCTATCCTCCTCTTTATATTGATAGATTTAATTCAGGTATGCCTGCAAAAGTTATAGAACATTCTCAATATTTTGAACCGACAACTTATGAATTCGCTGGTGAAACTCCAATGAAAGGTGGAAAATTATGGTTTGGAAAAAATGAAGATGAATCTAAAATTCAAGCAAATGTTTATAAGAAACCTGAAACAGCATTGCCGGAGACGGAGCCCGTTAAAGCAAACAATGCACCGTTGTTAGTTTCTCAACTTTATTCTAGACATCCTGATGAAAATAGAATGATATTTGATAATAGTGGTGTGCCACTTATGTCTTTACCATCAACGACTTTGCTTGGTTTAAATAGAATAAAATTTTTAAGAAAACATGAAGCAGGGGTAACGCCTACACCACATTCTACTGTTCATCCTCAGTCCCAAATTATTATGAAGGCTCATAGAATTACAGCCAGTTTAAGCGCAACTCAGGGGAATTTACATAAAGGAATTAAGAAAGCTCTGGGTGATGAATGGGGAATACCACCAGATGGATTTAATCCTGAATATCCTTATAATCATGTTACATATACTGAAAGTGGACATTTATTTGAATTAGATGATTCTCCAGGGGCTGAAAGAATTAGATTGTTACACAGAACTCAAAGTTTTCTTGAATTTTTACCAGATGGTTCTAGAATTGATAATGTTGTGGGCAAGTCTTATTTTCTTTGTGATGCAGATGTTCATTCTCATGTTTATGGTGATGAAGTAAAACATATTGAAGGATCAATGAATCATGTTTATAATTCTAGAGGAGGAGGTGCCAGTAAAATACTTTTTGATGGAGCTGGTGATGTGGGTTTAGAAATTAAGAGCGGAAATTATAATATCGATCTAAAAGATGGTGATATGGTTATTTCAGCAAGAAATCTTATAGTTAAGGGAACATCAAAAGATCCAGGCGAATCATCAATGTTGGTTCAAAAAATGGGCGTTGAAATGGGAGATGGGAATAAGTCTGTCAAACAAATAGCAGAATCGTATGCTGTCGATACTGGAGATTTAGAATTAGTGTGTACAAATTTCGGTCCAGCCGTTGCAGGAAATTATAAAATGTCTATAGGTGGAAAATCTGAAGAAACAGTTGGAATAAGCTCATCTGAAATAGTAACAGGAGCACCTGCTTATGGCATGTCGAAACAATGTACTTTTGGACCAATTACTCTTGAAGCTACAACTCCTGCTATGCCGATTCAATTACATAGTGGACCTGCTGGAGGCTCATCATCTTTAGAATTAAATATAGCTGGAATGGATCTTAATACTAAATTCGGAAATATTAAAGCAGTGGCTGAAATAGGAGCAATTGCACAAAGTGCAGGAACAAATTTTTCTGTTGATGCTGGTACAGACATCGAACTTAAAAATAAAAATGGCGCTATGAAAATAGATACTGCGGGACATGTTTCTATAACAGCGGCACAATCTGATGTTCATACTTTATTAAAAAAATTATCGAAGGCATTAAAAAATATGTCTTTAGTCACGCCTGTGGGGCCAACTTCTAGTATCATTAATTTGGATCAATTTCTTGAATTTGATACAGAAATAGATATGGTGTTTAAAAAATGAATAAAGAAGAAGAAATTATTTTAGAACAAAAACCAGTAATTAATGGAAATATGTTAGAACTTTTAGATAAGGTTTTAAATTTTAATAATGATTATTTAACATTTTTAAAGAGTGAATTAGATAGTTCTAAAAAACAATTAAAAGAAACGGAAAATAATGGCTGAAGCTGAATCAGAAAATGAAATTGTTTTAAAACAAATGAAAAATTCACCTTTTTCAGGTGAAGCGGGAGTTGCTTTAAATGCATTTTTAGAGGGATTATCGGCATTTGGCGCTGAATTTTCAAGAGTTGCAGATACGTTAATTCAATTTTTTCAAGCAACAAAATTATTTTTACAGGCGATTAAAAATCCTCTTACTGAGGCTCTAATTGCGACTATTGATTCTTTGATAGAAGCACTTGAAGAAATGCAAAGTTTAGGATTTGGTAGTGTTACCGTTTGGCCTTGGGAACACGGAACATATCCTTCACAATTGCAAACTGATAAATTGGATGAATCAATAGTTGCACTTGCCGCCGCTATGAAAGGGATTGATGTTAATTCTTTGAAAATTAGTGAACGTGGTACTTTTGTAGAAACAAGAAATGGAGAGACCTTACTAACTCCCGATCAAGTAATTGAAAGGGGTACCGATGGATATCCTTTTCAAACAAAAGATGTGGTTTATGATACAATGTTGGGTATTCGTAATTTTTTCCATCCAGAAATGTGGTCAGGTTCAACAACTCCTTTTTATGCTGATTCTGAACAAGCCGCCGCCGGTCGTAAGTTAGCGAAAGAAGTAGCACTTCGTCAAGGAAGTTTCGAAGCCGCCAAAGGTCTTTCAACTGCTGGTGATCAATCACTTACTGGTCAAGCCTTAGATGTTGCAAGAGATTCACTTCACTCCAGCATAAAGTTTACACAAAAAAACCTATTTGTTAGAGAATTGCCGCCCGAAGAATGTGTAAGAAAAATCATAGAATCTTTATCAGGATCATCTCCTGATAGTAATAAGCCAACTGGATCTGGTCCTTATAAAGCATTTATGTTGCTGTTCGCTCTTCCATCAATAAATGGGGTGATTCAAATTGCACAATCATTTGCTGATTATTTTGGTGATATTATTGGTGAGGAATTAGTGGACTTTATGAGGAAAAATAGTCCTGGTGTTTTTGATGAAAGAGTATTAACAATTTCACTAGGAGAGCCTTTATCAAAAGGATTCGATGATGATCCGAAAAAGCATTCAGAGTGGTTTTTTGAAGGTGGGGATTTTAAACCTACGATTGGACTTGATGATGGAAAATATAAAGTAGGTGGAAAAATAAACATGTTTAGACCAGGCGACCTGCTTGTTCAAGAGGGGGGAGTATTAGGATTTAATAGTTTTTCTGCTGAAGTTATTGAACATTATCCAATAGTTATTAAGAAGGGTATGATTTTAGACAATAGAGTTAAAGTAAAAGGCGCCAGAGGTGAATTTATAAAAACAAATCAGAAATCTATTAATTCAGCTACAATACCAATTGTCCGAGCAATTACAAAAGAGCCCATTTCTCCATCCAAGCATGTAATTTTTAGAACAGATACATTAGAAAAACCAGTTGAAAGAACAGAGGGCCAGTTTTGGGGAACAATAGTGAGCGCCGATAACTTAATAACAGATATTATACCCAATAATATAACAGGTCAGCTAATTAGAAAAACATGTCAAAATTCAGAAGCTAGTGATGAGTTTGGGCAATTCGATAAAGGATTAAACACATTATTGGGTGGTGATGATAGTGAGAATATTGTATCTTCATATATGAATTTTTTAGCAGGAGTTAAAAAAGGAATGAGGACTACTCATTCATTTTTGAAACCACTGGAATTCTCTGATGAATTTAGTAAGTCTTCATGGTTCACAGGTGGTAAAATGCAATTTAATTACGGAAAAATGTTAGATGCACTTCCAGGATTAGGTGTAAATTATTATGTTGCTAATATTAAAATCAATGGTGTGCCCATAGAAAATATGAGTTCTTTAACGAAAGAAAAAGTTTTTGTTTATCCAACACCCGAAGAAGTGGGAACTACAATATCAAGACCCACCGCAATGAATAAACTTGATTTTGAATTGGGATTTTTAAATCATGATGGATCATTTGATACAGAATTTCTTAATATTTTTGATATTTCAAAATTTATAGATCCCCCAAATGGTGTAGTATATTCTTGGCAAACAACAATACCCGCAGAAGATCCCAAAGGACCCCAACCTCCTAATCAGCCGTTTGTATTGTATTCAGCAAATAAGAATGTTTCTCCTAATTGGAAATATGTAAGAATTTCAGATTTATTTCCAGCATATGGATCAACAATACAAGAAGCAATTGGTCAGATAAAAAAATTCAAAAAACAAGTTGAAGATATATCTAAATCTATAGATCAATATATAAAATTTTTAGAAAGACAGATAAAAGCAATACAAAGATTAAATGATCAAATTCAACAATTAATTGCATTTTTTTCGCAAGGATTAAATGCGGCTGGTCTTTATACGGCACAATTTAGTGGAGATGGTGTTGCGGAGTTTAAAAAACAATTATCGACTTTAAAACTAGTACAAACTGCAAAAAATAAAGTACATGAAATAAGTCTGGAAACAGTTGAGTCGGAAACCGTAATACAAGATCCTTATACTGGATTAGATAAAAAAGTAAAAAGAAAAGTTTTAAGACCAAGTATACAGGATCAAGAAATAGAGCCTGATGGTATTCCAAAAGCATTAAGCGAACTTAATAATTTAAAATATTCTGGTGCTGTTGTATTTTTTGCTCAGGGTCCTGATGTAAGTAAATTTGATACATTTATGAATAATTTTAATGGATTAGCAACTCTCGGAAAAGGACTTCTTGCAAATTTATTTAATAGAGAAGATAGCATTGCTCAAAAAATAGCACCATATGTATATGAGATACAAGGACAAGATAAAGATGGTAATTGGACAGAAATAGAGAGGTTAGCGAAAATAGATGATGATGGAACTATAAGAATTATATTTACAAATGATGCTAATGAATTAAAGAAATCTGATAGAGAAGCGATTAATAAACAGATGGAAAAAACTGTCAATTTTTCTCCTAAAATTCAAACGGGCGGTCTTGTTTTTACAGGAGACCCTACAGAAAATGATGCAATTGTATTGTATCAAGGAACTTTTGGTGACATTGCGGGAAAAATTCGTCCTGGCTTTTCTGCTGATACTTCTTATTTTCAATTTTCACAACAACCAACTACCAGTCTTGAGGCAAGTCCACCGGCTGATGATAGAGGTGTATTTGAGAAAGAATTTTTTAATTTAGATTTAAAAACTAAAGTCCCAATGCTAAGACCAGAAGGAGAAACCACTTATAAAATTTTAGTTCAAACAAGTATTAGAAATTTCGAAGGACAACCAATAAAAGAAAGAAAAAATCTTAATATTGGATTTGGTATAAACCCCGTAACCGTAGAATTTGGAGAATTGATATAATGGCTAATAATGCAATTTCTAGAACAGGAACTTATACTGATAGTGCAAATACTAAACAAACATATCATTATAAACCTTTTACTGCGGCCGAGATAACTGCAGGATCTGCGGGTATTTCAGGAACAGACTATTATTCTAATGATGATTTTGATAATGGTTCTATTTTTACTGATATTGATGATAAAATTTCTGTAACATTTTCACAAAAAGTTGATAAAGATTCTGTCAAAACCTTTAATAAAGATACTGAACTATCTGTTGCTCTTCAAAATCAAGAAGGAACTATCGGACTAACACATGTTGTTACTGGAGTTACAGGAGAAACTACTGATGGCAATAATTTACAAGCCCTAAAATTGACTTCTTTACCGAATGAAACATACTCTGAAATTGCACTTCAAGAATTTGTAGAAATGTCTTCTCTTGCGGCAACGGGTGATGATCAAACTTATGTATTTACACCAAAAGCAAATCTTTCTTCTAATACAACTTATTTTTTAAAAATAGATACTGATAATTTACTTGATGTATCTGGAACAAAAATTAGTTATAGTACGGAAAGAGGATTTGTTACCGATAATACAAAAACTTTTGTGACTACAAATGATTATTATGAAGGATTTTCGATGCAAATTGAAAATGCCGATTTGGTTGGAGAAGAAGTAAGTCCTGACTCTGATGATGATTCCCATCCAAAGTTTGAAAGTGGAGACACTATGAGTTTATCTTCAACAGATGGAAGAGCGGCTGGAGCAACTGTTTTAAAAATTCAATCTATAGACGGTACGAAATTAACATATCAATTAGAGCCTGCTTCGTATAGCATGAATGTCTCTTATACAGCCACAAGTCCTATAGTGATTACTAATACAACTCATAACTTAATTGATGATGATAAGATAGAAGTTTATGATATAGTAAGTGGAGAAGGAATTACTACAGGAGAATATACAGTAACAAAAATTACCGCAGATACATTTTCTATTCCTGTGGATGGCACAGGAAGTGATGCTGGTGCATTGAATTATTATAGAAATGTAAATAAAAACGATTTTTTGGTATGGTCCGAAATACTTACATATGAAGATCGGAGCAATCCGACCACCTATACTATAAGAAAAAAAGCATTATCTACTCCTCATAAAATGTCGAAGTCTGGACTTAGTAGCGAATTATTTAATAATACTTTTTCTACAATTAAAGATAGTACAACAGTTGCTCCAGTCAACAGAAGAGGAAAATTAATAAATTCTAATTATTCAATTATATCATATGTTCCTATTGATGTTAATGATAAACTCACAACTGATACTTTTGTTAATAATTCTATAGTTGATGTTTCAACTTCTACTAATGATATTAGATTTCATATAAAGGCGAATACTTCTCCTAATCATAATGTACATCCCTTTCATTCTTCTGCACCGAAAGTAACTTCTACTCTTCCTGAAGACGGGAGTTCGATTGCAAGAAAATTGAAAATCACACAAATTACAAGAAAAGATTCTATTGCTCTTGTATCTACAAATCATCCTCATAATTTATCTATTGGAAGTCTTATAAAAATTATTGGTTCTACTCAAGATGTTTATAATAAAACAATATCAGTATCGCTTGTTCCATCATCAAATACTTTTCAATATGATTTGGGCTCAAGTAATGATTTTACAAATACACAAAGTCCTGCTCCCGGAAATCCTAAACTTCAAATTAGTTATGATAGTGGTGTTACTTATGAAGAAAGATATAATGCTATGTTCGTAAATTTTAGTCAATCTATGAATACAAGCACTATTATAGTTGCAAACAGCACTCATTTAATTTCAGCAAATGGATCAACAGGGGATTTTGTAACTTCTACTTCATTTGCATATGGACAAGATTCTGCTTCAAGTACAATACAAATATCAGATTCTGGTTTTGTATATCTTCTAAATTGTGTTTCTGTGACAGCAAGTGCGGGCAATTCTGTTTTTGCAATTGTTCCTGAAATTCTTGAAGCGAGACATCGATACAAAATAAAAGCAACAAAAGATATTCAAGATTTGGGAAAAACAAATAGTATCTATGAATTTGCAACAACTAAAGGAATTACTACTGGAGTATCGGTTATAGATCCACTAACCGGTCAAGAAACAGTTTTCTCCAAAGATGAAGAACCCCCAGAAATTAGAAAAATATCTTTTACAAGTGCAGGAACTGATGGTGTTGCAGGAATGGTTTTAGAAAGTAATACTGCATCTGAAATAACTTCTCCTGATGATTATCAAGCAGTTGATATTGATCTTGATGATGAATCTATATTAGTTCAATTTTCTGAAGCCATGAATATAGATACAGTAACAACCGCAACAACAAGCACAGTACCTACAGGTACAATACAACTATCTTCTGATGATTACGATACTGTTGTTCAAATGTCTGGAGCTCCAGTTGTAACATCAACCGATAATGAGAATGATACTTTTAAATTTACCCCCATAGGAAACTTATCTGCAAATGCCATTTATACTTTAAAGGTTGCTAAAGGTGCATCTGATGCTTCACCAGAACAAAATCAAATGTTAACAATAAATGCCAGTTCTGCAAAAGTTCTTACAGTAAATGCGCTTCCTGCAAGTGTAACAAATTATTATGTTCCAGGAGAAACTATATCAGGAGTTAGAACTTTACAGATTAGTGCGAATACAGGAACACCTGCTATAGGATTAACTGCTGGAGATACCTTTTTAGGACTAACATCAAAAGGTAAAGGAAAGGTTTTAGATTTTACTGAAGATTCAGGAGCAATAGAAACTCTTAGATATACAGAATTGGCCGGTGAAGATGGAACCATTATACCCCTGACTCCTGGAGAAGTATGTAAAGTATTTGCTGGTCCCGATTTTACAATTGATAGGTATGGAATTACATCTCCTCCAGAAGGAAACGTTATTTCTTTTACTTCAGGAACCAAAAAACTAATTTATAGAGATAATAATCCAGATAATGAATTTGTATCTGGAAGTGTAAGTTCAGATAGGATTGTAGGAAGAACATCGAACGGATATTCTTTTGCACATGAGTCTACAGGAATAGTAGGACCAGGACTAAAAACTGCAACAACTGCAATTCTAGCAAATGTGTTTTTTAGTAAGGATTCGGCTTTAGTGTCTCCCAATGAAGGAAATCAAATTGGCATTAATGAGAATTCAAATCTTACTGTTACATTTAATCAAACAATGAATGTTGAAAGCATTGATTTTAATAGCGCAGATTCTCTGGTTAGAACATCTTATAATGTTTTACTTTCTTATGATAGTAATTTTCAAAATACAATACCATTGAGTCCAACTTTTTCTAGTTCAAATAATGATACTATATTTGAATTTCAACCAGCAATATTATCAAATACAAATTTACAGTTAACACAAGATATGAAACTTTATGCTAGGGTAACAGATACGGCAAAAAATAAAGGTGATATGAATCTGGCCAGTAATATGACTTCTACGTATTATGCTAATACTGTTACAGATGTTGATTTTGAAGCAATAAATGCTTCTGTTTTTACGCAAGATGGTCAAGAAATACAATTAGGAGTAGGAACTTCTGTATCCATGCCAAACCAATCTTCAAAAATAGACAAAGCAACTCCTATTATTATACATTTTAATGAAGTTCCTAGTTTGTCAACTTTTGCTTTGGATTCAGAAATACAGATAGGGACTGCTTCAAATTTCTTAACTGATACATTTTTTCCGATGCCGGCTGATTCTCTTGTAACATGTGGTACATATGGAACACAAATAAAGATTCAGCTTGGAGTGAACCGCTATGGTCTAACTACATTTTCTGGATCTGGATTAAATGATGCAACGTATAGTGGAGTTTATGAGGGAGATAGTGGAGGTGATATTTATCGAGTGCAAATACACCTGACACCAGGCGGCGCAGATGTATTTCTATGGCAAGCCAAAGCTGTTCCTGACACCAACTGGGTTGAGCAAGTCTCCATAACCGGAGGAGTACAATACTTAGGGGATGGTATATCGATTAAATTTGATTCAACCACTGGACATACTATTGGCGACTATTGGGACATAACGACAAATGACAATTCCACTAGATTAGACGCATCTACTCAATATTATGTGAGAGTTGGAGCTACTGTAGGAGGAACAAATGAAGGCGGAAAAGCATTGAAAACAGCAATAACATATTTAAATTCATTTACAACTGCATAGGGAGATATTATTATGCCATTACTTAAAGCTACATTGGAAACTCAAATAAAGGGAGCATTGCAACTTGGATCTTCGGGTGCATCACAAGAAGATGTAGCTAGATCATTAGCTAATGCAATACACACTTATGTAAGTGCCGCAGATGTTACTACTCCACTAACAACTGTTGTTACAGGAACTTTTGTAGGAACTGGAGCGGGCCCTGTAACTGGTTCTGGAACGGGAGTGGGTAAGGGAACTCTTTCATAGGAAAATTAGACTAAATAAACATATGACTACTAATTCAACACAAGAAGATTATACTTTTCCAGATTCTGAGTTTTATCAAAGTTTCTCAGATAAAGAGGCACATCGACATGCAATAGCTTTAATGCATCAGCCCAGAGATTTAAGTATTCAATTTCTTCATAATCCTAATACAGGGGACATTGCTTTAAAAACGGGAAGCAATGCAGTAAAAGAGGCTTTAAAAAACTTAATTTTAACTAAAAAATTTGAGAGACCGTTTCAAGCTGGTGTTGGTTCAAGTATATCGGACTTATTATTTGAACCGAGTGATATAATTACTGAACAATTAATTGAAGATGAAATTAGAACTGTAGTTGCAAATTTTGAACCAAGAGCAAATATATTGAATGTAATTGTTGATAGTGATAGAAACGGTGCGGGATATCGAATTAAGATAGTTTTTTCAGTAGTAAATGAAACTGAGCCGGTTACATTCACTACATTTTTAGAATCAACAAGAGGTATTTAAATGGCAGAAGTTAGTAAATTAAGAGTTTCAGAATTAGATTTTGATCAAATAAAAAATAATTTTAAAAGTTATCTTAAAGAACAAGATATCTTTAGAGATTATAATTTAGAAGGGTCTAATATTTCCATGCTGTTAGATATTTTAGCATATAATACTCATTATAATGCTTTTTATTTGAATATGGTTGCAAATGAAATGTTTATTGATTCTGCAACTACTAGAAACGCCATGATATCTTTGTCTAAATTATTGGGATATGTTCCAAAATCAAGAACAGGCGCAAAAGCAAATGTAAATATATCAATAACTCCTAATGATGCTCCTGCAAATATTACTATAGCAAAAAATACAAAATTTAGTTCTGCTATAGATGGTATTAATTATACTTTTGTTGCAGATCAATCATATTCGACAACTGCAAAATCTGATAATGCAACTGTTACTATTCAAAATGTTTCATTAGTTGAAGGAGATCCCTTATCTTTTAGTTATACTGCCAATACGAAAGATTCTTCACAAAGATTTACGGTTCCTAATAGAGGAGTTGATCATTCAACAATTACAGTTTCTATTAAAGAAAATTCTTCTACTACAGAACTATCGCCTTATACTCAGGCAACTGATTTGCTTGAAGTTGGTTCGACATCAAATGTGTTTTTTATAGAAGAAGGCACAGATTTTTTAACAGAAATAAAATTTGGAGATGGAGTTTTAGGAAGAAATTTAAAAAACGGTAACATTGTTATTATTAATTATAATGTTTGTTCTGGTACTTTGGGTAATGGTGCAAATAATTTTGCAGTTGCAACAACTGCTGGAGGCTATTCAACGGTTACACTTGCAACTAATGATAAGGCAGAAGGGGGGTCAGATGAAGAATCTATTAATTCTATAAGATTTAATGCTCCTAGACATTATAATACACAAAATCGAGCAGTAACAACAGACGATTATAAAAGAATAGTATTAAGAGATTATCCATTAGCAGAATCAATAGTTGTATATGGGGGAGAAGACGCAGACCCTCCAGAATATGGAAAAGTTTTTATAGGCATAAAACCTAAATCAGGACTTTTTTTAACAGATTCAGTAAAAACAAATATCAAAGACAATATTCTTAAAAAGTACAATGTCGCATCTATAACACCAGAGTTTGTTGATCTTGATTACATTTATGTTTTATTGACAACAACTGTTAATTTCGATTCACGAAAAACAATAAGAACCTCACAAGCATTAAGAAGTAGTATTATAAATTCTATTAATACATATGTTGCCGAAGACCTTTATAAATTTGAACAAACATTTAGATTGTCAAAATTACAAACAAGAATTGACGAAACAGATTCTTCTGTTTTAGGTAATGATAGTGCTATTAGATTGAAAAAAATAATTATACCAGTATTAAATACGAAATTATCTTATACTCTAAGATTTAATAATGCAATGCATCATCCTCATGATGGCCATGGCCCTATCCTGTCTACTACTGCATTTTCTATAAAAGATGAACAAGATATTTTACAAGAAAATTGTAAAATAAAAGATGGGGATGGTTTATTAAAAGTTTATAGAACAGATAATGAAGGAACCGAATTTACCGTTAGAGAAAATATTGGTACTATTAATTATGTAACTGGAAAAGTAATACTAAATTCTTTTGATCCTGTTTCATATGCTGGTACTGAGATTAACATAACACTTATACCTGTTTTAGGAGATGTTTTATCTTTGAGAGAACAATTGATTACAATTCAAGAAGACGATATTAATTTGAAAATGAATGATACTTCTATAACCATTAAACAATCTCAAGTTACAACATCTGAAACTACAACATCTCAAACAGCAAAAGTAAATTATTAAAATGTCAGAATACGATTTCTTAAAAGATGAAGATAATATAAAATTAGTAGGTAAAATATCAAATTTAATTGATACTCAATTACCGAATTTTGTTAAAAATGAAGGACTAAATTTTACTGAATTTTTAAAATTTTATTATAAGTGGATGGAATCACATGAATTAACTATTTCAACTGTGATTCAAGATGAATATCATTTTAATTTAGAAAGTGAACAGGGAAGTTTTGTTTTAGAAACAAATGATGATCTTTTATTGGAAGGTGGGAGAACCGATGTAAGTGCTTATGATTTAAACGAAACAATAACAGGTTTGAGTTCGGGCGCAACTGGAACAGTTGATAGAAATACAAATACATCTTCAAGTAAAATTTATGTAACAGGAGTAACAAAAACAGATTTTGAAGTAGGCGAAACAATAAAAGGCACAAATAATCGTACACTTGGTACTGTAGTTAGTTTTCAAAAAAATCCTCTTTTTGCATCAAGAACATTATTAAAATCAAGGGATGTCGATAGTGCTTCATCATCTATGCTGGACCATTTTACTAAAGAATTTTTAGTAAATATTCCAATGAATTTAAGTGCAGATAAGTCGCTTTTAATAAAACATATATCAGATATTTACAGAGCAAAAGGAACAAGTCCTTCATATGATTTTTTATTTAAATCATTGTATGATATACAAGACCTTATTTTTTATACCCCAAAAATAGATTTACTTAAACTTTCTTCGGGGAATTGGCAACAAGATCAATCTATCAGAATTATTTCTTCAGATCCTATATCATCATTTGAAAGTCATTCTATTGTAGGAAAGCAATCAGGTGCAACCGGAATTGTAAATCGTATTGAAAATTTTGCGGCTGGAGTTTTTAATGTAACAGAACTATTTTTAACAGATATTGTTGGAACATTTATTGTGGGTGAATCAGTTGGTTCAAATGATGTTGATGGAGTATTTGGTAATGGTGTATCACAGGGATTGTTATCTGAAGTTGTTATTTCTTCAGCGGGTTCTAACTATAAAGTAAATGATAAACTTACGTTTACTGGTGGAGGAGGTGTTGAAGCAAAAGCAAAAGTAACAAGTGTTGGCCAAGGAACATTAACTCGGTTTACTGTATTTGATGGAGGAGATGGATATGTTGAAGATAAAGCGTTAGATGTAAATAATTTTGCTACATTTGGAACTGGATTTGAAGGAAAAATTAAAGATGTAATTGATACTTTTACATTTTCGAAAAACGAAGATACGATAGGAAATTTTAGTGCAACTATCTTCAACGCCACCGCATATGAATTGAGCGGAGATGTGACAGCAAATAGCGAAGACAGATTAATTGATACATTAGGATTTTCTAAATTAGATGCAGGAGCTATTGGTTCTATACAAACAACTGGAACTGGCGCTGGTTATGAGGCTATTCCTCAAATATCAGTTACAGAGATAACAACTGATACTTTTACTGAAAACTCTATTCAAATTCTGAACTTAAATGCAGATCCCGATGAACTTGCTACAACAAATGCGATTACAGGCTTTTTTGATGCAGGAGAAAAGATTACTTCAAATAGTGGAAATAAAATAGGAACATTTTTTGGTGATGTGTTCACATCATACGAAAGTGAGATTAAAAATCCTTCTAGAATAAGAGTAAAGACTATAAAATTTTTAGATGAAGATGTGACTCAAAAGATTCCAGTGGCACAAAGAAACGATTTACAAGTAAATAATTCTTCTTATTTGGCAACTACATATCCATCAATATATCATTTACAATTTGTTACTGGTGGTTCTGTTTCTGTTAATACGATAAAATATAGACGAGGTATTGATTCAAGAGAAGACTTTAATAGTGTAACTAATGTTGCAAAAGCCGATTGGTACCCTACATCAGGTGGAGTAACTGTAACAGGGGGTTATCAGACATTAAGTTTTGGTATTACAACACTTCAAAGCGCCAGTACAACTGCAACTGCAGTAACATATGGAAAACATGGATTAGAAGACGGACAAATAGTTGCTATAGCAGGAGCAAGTCCTGTGGCCTATAATGGAAGTGCAACAATTACAGTAGCAAGTGATACTTCTTTTACATATTCCTTCGTTGGTTCTGCCACATCATTTACTGGATCTGGATTAGATGATCTTACATATGGTGGAGCTTATACTGGAGCTTCTGTTGTAACTTATCGAGTGAAAATTGATTTGGCCGCCGCTACTGATACATTTACTTGGTCAGATGATGGAGGATCTTCTTGGGATGCAACTGGTGTTGCAATTACAGGATCTGCACAAGAATTAAATAATGGTATAACAGTTACATTTGCCGCAACAACTGGTCATGTAGTGGATGAGTATTGGGACATGGCTACACTTCCTGCTACAGGAACTATAACATATAATGAGAATATTTCTGTAAAATTTACATTACCTTTTGGACATACTACTGATGATGAATATGCTTTTTCTACTATTGATTTTGTTTCAAATGAAGTTATTACTGGTGCTAATTCGGGAGCTTCTGCAACTGTAAATACTGGCGTTGCTTTTTCTGCTGGAGGTGAGTTAGGAAATAATGCATCTGTAGGTGTTTCTGCCGCAGATGTTGGTACTGGTTCTATTAAATCAATTGAAATTCAAGATCCAGGAGTTGGATTTACTTCTGCTCCTCTGGTAACCTTGCCTGGTCTTGGATCAGAAAATGCAAATTTAATTGCAAAAATTAGTGCAATGAGGGCTGAGACGGGACTATATCTTGATGAAAACGGACAACTAAGTTCTGGTAAAAAACTTATTGATAGTGATTTTTATCAAGACTATTCTTATTCTTTAATTGCAAATAAACAACTCAACGAGTATCAAGAAATTGTTTTTAAATTATTGCATCCTACAGGAACAAAACTTTTTGGAGAATTTACGCCCAATGCTGTTGAACTGAATGTTGGATTTGATAGTAGATTGAAATTTGAAGGAGGAGATTCTGCAGTAAAAGAAGATGATGATGATGATATTTTGCTAGAAGAATTTTCCGATCCAAGACATGACATAATATTTAATAATAATCAAAATTTAGGAACAGGAACTATTACTTTATCAGGTAATTCTGATATAGTACTTGGAGACACTACTAAAACATTAGGTTCAACTACATTTACTGGATCTGGATTAGATGATATCACATTTGGTGGATCATATAATGGATCTAGTGCTTTATCTTATCGAGTTAAAATTGATGCGGCCGCCGCTACTGACACATTTACTTGGTCAGATGATGGAGGATCTACTTGGGATGCAACTGGTGTTCCCATGGGAACATCAGCACACACATTAAATAATGGTATAACCGTTATATTTGCCGCAACAACTGGTCATACATTAAATGATTATTGGGATATGTCTACAATTATAACAACAACAGATTTTTCAGCAACGTACGGTGAAGGAGATCATATCGTTGTTGACAATGAACAATCTTTTGAAGTTTCTTATGGAGAATTAAGATTAGAAAATTATTTAGCAGGCACAATATCAACATCAACATCAAATGTTATTTCTATTATAGGTCTAGGTAATACTTATCCTAAGGTATCAACTGTACCAAATGATTTTAGTGCTAGTGGTAATTTTGTTGCAAATAGTATAGTTACGCAAATAAATACTGCGACAAATGAAAAAGTAACTGGTGTTGTTCTTAGACATGAATTAGATGATTCAAATAATAATATATTAATTTTACATTCTTGTAATGGAACATTTGATATTTCAAGTAATGCAAATTCTACAGTTGGAGATACTTCAGTAATTGATATAAACACATATAATATGATTTTAGAGGGTGGGGTTGTACCTGTTTACGATGATGATGGACACAGTGGCTATGCTGATTTGACAGGATCTCTGGCATTAGAACAAGGATATGGATTAATTTTAGCGTTAGAAGACAGTATATATCAAAATAATGAATCAGTTACAACTGCGACATTTCAATATGTAAAATCAAATGTAATATTTGGAACTTCAACAGATTTTCAGGCAGATTTTAGAATAAATGATAGAATTAAAACAATATCAACTTCACAAAATACAAAAGTTATTGAAGTAATTAATTCGACATGTTTGATAGGAAATACTGCAATAAGTACGGATATTTCTTTTAATATAATTTTAGAAGAGGCAACACCGGGCGCTCCGGGAAATTATATTGCGGAAAATAGTGATAACATTATTCACAATATGATTGAACCCAGTTCATCCAAGTTTGATAATGAAGATATACAGTTTTATAATTTGCTTGAATCAACAGTAAGAGGAACAACTGATGCGGGTGGTATAGTGTCAGGAAATACTAATTTAGTGGGAACAGGTTCTTTTTTTGGTGAAGATTTATTAGTGAATGATGTTATTTCATTATCTTCTGACACATTACTTAAAGCAAAAATTTTATCAATAACTGATCAAACTTTAAACTTAAATATAGCATTAGGTAATGGATCAATTGGACAAACTATAACTTCACATACAATAAGAAATTTTGATTTAGAAAGAAGTGTTGATACTATAACTTTATCAAATCCTTACGATGCTTCAAATAATTTCATGAACGTAACAATCAGTTCAATAGAGACAGGATTGTTGCTTCTTGAAGATGGAATAGGTACTGCTAATGCAGGATATCTTGGAAATACATCAACTGAAGGCAGTTTTAAATTTGAAATATTATCATCATTTGATAATCAAACACCTAAATTCGTACAAACATAAAAATTTTTTATTAGCATAAATAAAGATATGGCTAGATTAGTAACGACAAAATTTAAAATACACAACGCAGAACAATTCATTGAATCTCTTGAAGAAACTTCAGCAACAAATTTATATTTGTTTATAGGAAAAGTTCAAGAATGGGAAGATGAAAATCTTCCGCCTGCTCCTAACGAAGCTGTAGCAAATACTTTATACAGTTATTGGGATCAGATAATTGCCGCAAAAAAAGTTACTCCTGCAGATGTTAAACATGTTATTACAAGAGTAAACTGGGAATCAAATACTGCATATACTGCTTATACTCATACAAATCCAGATCAAATGTCAAATACTTTTTATGTTGCTACAGAAGAGTTAAATGTATATAAATGTTTACAAAATAATTTATCAAATGGTACTTCAACTATTCAGCCAACTGGTTCAGGTACAGCAGTTATTGAGATTGCTGATGGATATAAGTGGAAGTACATGTATACTGTTACATCTCAAGATACTTTAAAATTTGTAACATCTGAATATCTTCCTGTTCAAAAAAGCGTAAATTCTAGACAAATCGCAGTTGAAGATGCTACTATAGATGGACAAATAGATATTATCAATAAAACTGCGAATGGTGATTTTACAGTTGAATTTACTGCAGGTCCAAAAAATTCTGTTGGTGATGATCAAGATTTTATTACTGGTGAGACTTTGTATGGTCAAACATCGAATCAATATGGAACTCTTGTTAGTTATACTTCTGCGGCAAATAATTTAACTTATGGCACTAGTACAGGAAATACAAAATTTGTCAGTGGTGAGATTGTTTTAGGACAAACATCCAATTCAAGAGCAACAATTTCTACCGAACCCACATCAACATATAAATTTGATACTGGATTTTTTGCAAGTGTAACTAATTCTACTGTAATGCAGTTATCATCGGGGGCAAATAATAGTGCAGATGGTTTATATGTAAATTCAACTGTTTTTGTGGTAAATAATGCAGGACAGGGTGAACAAACTACGATCACCCAATATGATGCATTGCTTCAGAGAATAACTGTTTCTCCTGCTTTTGTTATTACACCAAATACGGTTTCTGGTTATGAAGTAACTCCATCAATTTCTATAAATGGAGATGGATCTAATTTTAAAGGAAGAGCAAGAGGAAATGCAACTCATGGTGTAACAGAAGTAGTTGTTACACAACAAGGAAGCGACTATACTGTAGCTGAATCAACTATTGTTGCTAATTCTTCTCATGGAACAGGAGCATATTCTACAGTTATTATTGGACCAGTCGGAGGACACGGTAAGAATGCTATTGAAGAACTGGGGGGAAATAGAGTTTTGATTGATACTCGTATTTCTGGAAATGAATCGGGAAGATTTACAACATCTAATGATTTTAGACAAGTGGGTTTATTGAGAGATCCCCTACAATCCGCCAATAATCTTGCATTTTTTACAGATTCGTTAGCCGATCAATCTACAACTTTAGTTGTTGGGGCTGTTTCAGGATCTTTTCAATCAGATGAAAAAGTTTATACAGGAACATCTTTAGAAAATAGTACTGCTAATGGTGTTGTTGTTGATTTTCTAAATAATAATACATTAAGAATAAATGAAGTAAAAGGTAGTTTTGTGGATAGTACTGTTGTGACTGGTGCAAATACAAGCTCGACTGGAACAATTTCTGCAAATGGTATCAGTCAACCAGGAATGAAACCTTATAGTGGAGATGTACTTTATATTGAAAATAGAGCCAAAATTACTAGACTACAGAATCAAGTAGAAGATTTTAAGATTGTATTGGAGTTTTAACGGATGCCTAAATTAACACAAGATTTTAACATATCGCCATATTATGATGATTTTGATGAAGCGAGTAAATTTCATAAAGTTCTATATCGACCCGGATATTCGGTTCAGGCGAGAGAATTAAATCAAATACAATCTATTCTTCAAAATCAATTAGAAAAAACAGGAGACACTCTTTATCAAGATGGTTCTAAAGTTTTGGGTGCTGAATTAGTCTTAAATAATAAGATTAATGCTTTACAATTAAAACCAACATATTCAGATATCGCAATCGTTTCATCTGCATTTAATGGTAGAACAGTTCAAGGTCAAACATCTGGAGCAAAAGCAGAAGTTGTAACAAGTCAACAGTTTTCGACTGATAGTTTAGATATTTTGATGATTAATTACGTTGATGATGTTAAATTTTTAGACAATGAAACAGTTAATACGATTGATGCAGGAACAACATATTTTGCGACCGTGGCAGGAGAAGCAGAAGGACTAACCGGAGCAACTACATCTACATCTTTGGCTTCGGGTAGTGGATCTGTAATTAGTGTTAATGAAGGATTGTTCTATATTGGTGGTTATTTTTTATATGTTTCTCCTCAAAGTGTTATTTTAGATACTAAAAACAATAATCCTTCTATAAGAATAGGTTTATCCATTACAGAATCTATTGTTACAAGTATTGATGATTCTTCACTTTTAGATAATGCATTAGGAACTCCTAATTATACTGCTCCTGGAGCAAATAGATATAAAGTTGATTTGACATTATCAACAAAACCTTATTTTGAATCTGGTAAAACAATAACTTCATCTGGTGTTACATTTGCTATTAACACAAAAGATAATAGATCAGGAACAGTAAGTATAACAACAACGACTGATCATAATTTATCTGCTGGTGATGTTATAGTTGTGTCGGGTGTAACTGAATCGGAATATAATGGAAAATTTACAATTTCGGCGGTTGGATCTACTACAGAATTTAATTATTTAATACAAGGCAATCCTTCAACACCCGCATCTGGAGCACCCGAATATATAATAGGAATTGTAGATCCAATTGCTAGAAGTTCGGATACTGATTTTATTGAATTATTAAGATTAGAAAATGGCGAAAAGATAGAAGAAATAAAATTTCCTATTCTGGGAAATGTTGAAAAGATTTTAGCAAGAAGAACATTTGATGCTTCTGGTGATTTTACAGTTAGACCATTTTTGCTTGATGTTATTGATCATAAAATTGGAGGAACTGCAGGCGATAGAACATCAACAAATACAAGTACAACTGTTACAGCCAATGGCACAAATTTTATAGCAGATGTTAATGTTGGTGATACTATATTCTTTTCTAGTAATACATCAAAAACTGCTGAAGTTTCATCTATAGAAAATACTACGTCTCTTACATTAACAAGTGGAACTGCCTTGGGTGATGGAAGCAATAATCAAAAAATAGGTGTTTCTACAAAAATAACTGCAGAATTAAGTCCAGGAAAAGCATATATAAAAGGTTTTGAACACGAAACTTTGTTTCCTACATATGTTAATTTGAATAAAGCAAGAGACACAGAATCAGTTACCGCAGAAAAACAAGGAGTTGAATTTGGACCATATGCAATTGTAACAGATATTATTTCTAATACTGCTTTTACTTTGGGTGTAAATTCAGCATCTATTAATTCAACATCTGGAGGTACTGGCGGCGACTTAATGGATTTACATATTGTTAAGTGGCCATCAACAACTCAATGTCATGGAACAGTAACCAATCAAATTACTTATCTTTCTAATACTGCTGGAATTAAATATGTTGGAGTTGATAATACAAGTGCCGCATCAATAGCAAATACAAAAATAGGAACAGTACGATTAAGACAACTTGATTTTAGAGCAGGAAGATCATCTACTGTAACTTCAGAATATGGGGGAACTGCTGATGCAAATGGTAATTATCATGTAAAATTTCCTGCAATATATGATGCTCATTTATTTGATTTTAGATTTAATAAAGCAAACGGAACATGTCCTTTGGGTGTTACTGCTAACAATACACTTATTAATTTATTAGAGACTGGTTTTCCAACAGTCAATTGCTTATATGGAGCATCTATAACTGTTAATACATCATATTTGGGTGTAAACACTTCTGATACAAGAAGAATTATTTCATGGTCAGGTGCAAATACAGCAACAACAGGTGGAATGGGTTATGATATAAATGGAGATGGATCTCTTCAAGATGCTTCATATCATGCACTATTAGATAGTGCATTGACACAACCAACTCAAGCCACTTCTACTTATTCTATAAATTTTGGAGTTAAAGATATTAGTTCTATTATTTCAACGGCATCCGGAGCCGGAGAGACTTTTGATAAAGCCATGAATATTGATATTAGTGGTAGAAATGATGTAACTGATACTGGAAATACTGTTCTATATGATAATAATGAAGATCAAAGATCATTAGTGTTTCCTTTTCAAAATAAAACACTTGCAAGTTTATCAAAATCCAATTATAAATTTAAAAGAGGATTTACAGCATTGCTTAGTGGTACTAGCACAATTCTCTCGGCTCCAAACTCTGATGAATTGTTTTATCCAGCAACTGGTGCAGGAGCCCTTTCTCAATCTGATATAGATGCAAATTATTTGGTTTTTTGTACTGATCAGACTACCGGCAATGAGCAAGGAGATTATCTAGAATTCAGTAATACTTCGGGTTCTAGTATGTTTGATGGTAGATCGATGACATTGAATGATGATGGGGATCAACTAACGATTGAAACAGCTACAACTAACATAGACGCCGATCACACTTCACCTTCTTATTCAGGTAAAAACATATACGTTTATGCTACAATGTTGTATAAAGCGGCTGATGGAGCAAATACATCAAATGGTGGACTCGGGAAAAAAACTTTAGTCTCAGGAAATACTACAGGTGCTAATGTAGTTTCTGGTTCATCAAATACGATTCAGGCAGATTCTGGTCAAATTCATTTGGGAAAAGACATGAATACTGAACCTGGTGTAACTAATAGTTTAGAAATAGCAGATATTAAAAAACTACATGCTGTTGTAACTTCTTTATCTGAAACGAAAGAAATTACAAATGCTATGATAATTGCGGCTATGTCTGATACTGCAAATGCTCATAATATAACTAGTAGCTTTATATTTGATAATGGTCAAAAAGACAATTATTATGACTATGGAACTATAACTTTAAAAACTGGAGAAATAAGACCAACTGGTCAAGTGATGGCAATAGTTGATTATTATAATCATACGGGGCGAGGCCCATTTATAGTTGATTCTTATACTTATTCTGGTTCTGGAAATACACTATATGCTGATATTCCATCATATACAAGTCCAACAACTGGTACAAAAGTTGAACTAAGAGATATGATTGATTTTAGACCTAAAAGATTGGGGTTTGAAACATCTGATGGAACTAATTCACAAAATAATGATATTACAGCAACATCAAATGTGTTCAATGAAAAAGCGTTTCCTGATTATGATTATACATTTGATGCAGATTATCAATATTATATTTCAAGAAAAGATAAAATTGTATTGAATAGAGATAAAACACTTAATGTAATTGAAGGAGTATCTGATAAAGTTCCACAATTACCTGTAGATGATGATGATGCAATGACATTGTATAATCTTGAAATACCTGCATATACTTTTAATTCAGATGATGTAAAAGTAAATTATGTTGAAAATAAGAGATTTACGATGAGAGATGTTGGTAAACTTGAAAGAAGAATTGAAAATCTTGAATATTATGTTTCTCTTAGTTTATTAGAGAAAGAAGCTGATGGATTAGTCATTACTGATGCTAACAATAATGATCGATTTAAAAACGGAATTCTTGTAGATCCATTTGCAGGACATAGTGTTGGAGATGTTTTTAATGATGATTATGCTATGTCAATTGATTTTGATAAGAAACACCTAAGACCGTCTTTTAATTCAGATTTTCATTCATTAAATTTTAATGCAAATTCTGATGGTGGGGCTTTTTCGACTTTAGTGAATAATTCTGGTATATTAACCTTACCATTTGCATCAAATACGTTTATACAAATGCCTCTTACAGGGTCGAATGAAGGTAAAAATGTTCAAAAGATTTTTCAAATAAATCCATTCTCTGTTCAGAATTATATGGGTCAAATGAAATTAGAACCGTATGGAGATATGTGGTACGATCAAAGCAGTCAAGTACAAGTAAAAGTTAATGTTGAAGGACAATACGATAATTGGGCTTCTGAAATTTTAACAAATAAAGGACATGGTACTCATTGGAATGATTGGGAAGAAATTTGGTCTGGAACCCAAGTTAATAACGATGTTAAAGAAGGTATAAGAGATACGGGTGATGTAAAAAATAACAATAGAAGAGCAAAAACAACGAATCAAACTAAAACATTGACCGGATTGAGTTCAGGAAGTGTACCAGAAAAAATAATTAAATCTATTGGAAATAAAACAGTCAATTTAAGCATAATTCCAAAAGTAAGAGAACAATCAATAACTTTTATTGCTAAGGGATTAAAACCAAACAAAAATGTTTATGCCTATTTCGGTGATAGTAATATGTCTGCTAATGTGAAACAGGCCTCAGTTGTGAGTTTATCAAATGTAAGCACATCTAACGTGTTTAGAACTACTTCGGGTAATTTTGAACAAGTTGCAATTCAAGGTTCTGGTGCAGGTGCGGGTAATACTGCTAAAATTATTTACATGAGTGATAGAGATATTCAGAACACCTGTTCTGTTTTACTTACAGATATGTCAGCACAAACTGCTTTTACTGTTGGATCCGTAATTCAAGGGGATGATACAAAAGCAAATGGAGCTATTTCTGCAATTGTAAATTATAATTTTGAAGATACATTGTTCACAGTTTCTTCTGAAGGTGTTGTAGGGGGAGTTTTTAATATTCCTCCCGATAAGTTTACAGGTGGACAAAATATTTTTAGAGTGACAGATGATCCTGACAATATTCCTGCTGTTACGACATCAGTTGCAGAAGAAGTATTTCATTCATCAGGAGTACTTGATGCTAAAAATGAATTGGGTCTTGTTTCATCTAGACCCCTCATTTCAAGGCGAGAAAATATTAAAGAAGAAAGAGTTACAAGAGCAACTTCTGATGGAAGACAGTCGAAGTCTACGGATTACATGAATCCTATGGCCCAAACTTTCTTTATTGACAAAAATCAATATCCTACAGGAATTTTTATTGATTCTGTAACATTATTTTTTAATGAAAAATCTGTATCAGTAGGAAATAAACCACCTGTAAATGTACAACTCAGACCTATAATTAATGGAATGCCAAGTACATCCTTGATTGTACCAGGTAGTGAAGTTATTTTAACTCCTGGAAGAATTACTGCAAATACAAGTACTCCAGTAGCAAATACTAGTGGAGGATTTCCTCTTGGCTTTTTAGGAAACTCTTATAGTGCAAATAGAAATGATTCGAGTAGAGGCACAAGAACAATGTTTAAATTTGATCATCCTATTTTTCTTGCTCCAGATGAATATGCAATTTGCATAACAACTAATAGTAGTGCATATAAACTTTATGGTTTTGAGTATGGTGCTTATCATACAGGAACTTCTAAAAAAATAACAAAACAGCCATATATTGGAAGTTTTTTCAAACCCACAAATGTGGGAACTTGGGATGAAGTATTAGATCAGGGTTTAATGTTTCAATTGGATAGATGTGAGTTTATATCATCGAATGCATATGTTAGATTAGATAATTCTGATGTTTCAAGTGGAAATGCAAGTTCAAATACTACTATAGATACTTTTAAAGTAATGTCAGAAATGATTGACTTTGCAAATACTTATACGAGTTTTGATTATTATGCGACAGATTTAGCAGACACAGTAAAGGGATCTAACATAAAATTTAAAGTAAATAAAAATATTGATGTTAAAAAACAAAAGCAAATTACATATCCACAAGCCGCAAATAATAGTTTTACAATTAATGCTTATTTTGAAACAGCAAATACTTTAATATCTCCAGTAATTGATGAGCAAAGAACTGGTGTTATTACTGTTGAAAGTATTATTAACAATGGAAGTTTATCAAATTCAGATATTGTTGTGTCTAATACTGGTACTGGATATTTTAGTGCAGAAGTTGGAAATACTACAAGCAATGTGGCATCAGAAGGTAATACAAGTGTATTTGTAGTATCCGCTCCTGATATTGGTTCAAATACTGCAACAATAGCCGCTAATGTTCATGCAAATGGTATTATTAATCAAGTTTCGGTTAAAAGTGGTGGTTCAGGATATATTTCTACACCAACTGTTACTGTGGTTGATGGCGGAACTTCTTCTAGTGGCGATGCTGTACGAAGTACAGCAAGTGCAGTTGTTAGTATTGTTGGTGAAGGTGCTAATACTACTGTAAATGTTCAAACAACTAATGTAGCATCATTTTCTTCTGGTGGTAATTTAAAAGCTAGATATGTTTCAAGACGGGTAACATTAGAAGAGAGTTTTGATGCAACGGATCTTAAAATATATATGGATGCATATAAGCCCAGAGGATCTAACATCCATGTTTATTACAAAGTTCTTTCTAGTGATGATTCCGAGACTTTTGATGAAAAAGCATGGTATCTTATGAATCAGCAAACCGCAAGCACTACCTATTCTTTAAATGAAAACGACTTTAGACGACTTGAATTTAATACTATAAATGAAAAAATTACTTATCTTGCTGGTAGTGGTGCAGAATATGATAAATTTAGAACATTTTCGATTAAAGTGGTTATGACTTTAGATAGATTAGCACAAGATACTTTTATAGGAATACCTAAAATAGTTAGTTTACGTGCAATTGCTCTTGATAGTGAAGGAACACCTTGATAGTAAAAACAGACGATCCAAGATATCATAGAGACATGTATTCTAATGCTCTTATTGCAACAGATCAACAGGCTTTATTGAAACATAGACAAAAAGTATCACAAACAAATACGTTAATGTCTAATGAAAATGAAATAAATAATTTAAGATATGAAATAAATAATCTAAAGAAAAATGTAAACAAAATTTTAGAATTGTTAAGTAAGGACAAAGATGGCAATATCTGATACTGGTATTACTGATGTAGCATTAATCAATACTTTTGAGGATTGGCGTTCAAAAACAAACCAAATTGTTACAGTATTGAATGAAAATTCAGATGATGATCCAGCATCTAATTTAATTTCTGCTAATACGACTGGTGGACTTCTGATTAATACAATAAGTGCAAATATTGTTACGGGTGCAAATGTAACTGGTTCTAGATTATTGTTTTCTGGATCTCCTGAAGTAAATTTCACTGGTGCGACTATTACTGATTTGGGAACTGCCGCTAAATTTGCATTAGTTGAAGACGGTGCCGCAACTATTTCTGGTGCTAGTCCTGATAGTAAAATTGAAAGAGCCCAAATAAATGAATGCGAAATAAATTTAAATGGTCAAACATTAAGAGCAAATGGAGCTTCCTCAATTATTTTCACAGGCGCAACTATTACTGATTTAGGAACTGTTACATTGGCTACTATTAACGGGGGAACGATTAATGATGTAAATGTTAACATTACTGATGCGGATAGTCTTATTACAGTATCCTCTGCGGGTCCTCACATATTTACTGGTGCATCTTTTAATAATGGAACATATAACACTCCAACTACAATTGGAGGATTTACACATTCTGCAAATATATCTGTTAACACGGCCTCTGCCCTTGTAGCTAATATTGGTCCTATTTTTGGTACAGATGTGGGTAATGCTAATGTGGCTATTGGTAAGTTTCCAGAATATACAACAACTCCAATTTCTGCAACTTCATCTCAAGGAAGACTGCATATAAGAACAGAATTTGCGGCAGGATCGGCGGCCGCTACTGCAGTTGAGGCGGTCGCAGATGATATGGTGTTAGAAGGCAATACTGCAGTTGGTATGACATTACTTGCAAATACTGTCTCAAATAGTACTATTGCATTTGGTACTGTTGGTGATCCTGATGTCGGAAAACTTGAATATGATCATTCAACAGATTCTTTACATATTGTTACTGATGCCGCTAATACGGCTGTATTTGGAAATGAATACGGCGGTTATATGCAAATTGTGGGTGGAGACACAGTTGGAACTCAGGCAGGTAAATTACATGTAAATGTAGGATCGACTGATGGTACAACAGGAATTTGGGTAGATTTAAATGATGCCGATCAACAAGGAATTCGTATTGATGCGAATACTGCTGGCTGTACTGCAAATGTTTTTGAATTGCGGGCTAATGTGACCACGGGTCATGCAATGGCACTAGTACATGGAGCAGTCACAGGAACTTCTCATACTATGACAGGTTCCATGCTTAAAATAACAGATAATAATAGTTCTACGGTGTCTAGAGCAGTTGTTGATGTATTACAAGATGCAATAGGTGCTACTGGAACTACAGGATTAAAAGTTACAGCAGATGGAGGAATAGGTATTTCTGTTGTACAGAATGCAGATAAAACAGGATTACTTGTTTCAGCCTCCGCTAATGCTTCAGACGGAACAAAAGTTATACATGTGGCAAATTCATCTGCTGATATTTTTAGTGCATTAGCGAACGGAGTAATTAATTGTCATGGTCCTTTATTAGCCGCAAATTCTACTGTTACTGTTAATTGTAGATTAGGTGTGAGAGACACCGGTGGAACAGTTGTAAACCAAACGTAAGATAAAAATGGCAAAACCCAGCACAAGAGAAGAATTAAAACAATATTGTCTTAGAACATTAGGACAACCAGTTATTGAAATAAATGTAGAAGATGATCAACTGGAAGATCGAATGGATGAGGGACTACAGTTTTTTCAAGAATATCATTTTGATGGTGTTGAAAGAATGTATAACATACATCAAATTACTGCTTCAACTGTTAAAATTATTTCTGGAACAGGTTTTACTGCTGGAGAGACAATAACTGGTGGGACATCAAATGCGACTGCAAATGTAGTTTCTGCAAATTCTACTATTATAACATTCAAATCACATAAAGATACGAATGGAATTTCAAATAATGATGTAACATCTAGTTTTTCAAATGGCGAAACAATAACTGGAAGTTCAAGCGGAACGGCCGCAGTAGCCGATACTGATGCATCGTTAGTTACTTTTGGTGATATAGATAATCATTATATTACATTAAATGATTCCATAATTGGTGTGACAGGAATTTTTGATATACAAGATACTGGTGGAGGACAAACATCAAGTGATTTGTTTTCATTTAGATATCAATTTCATTTAAATGAAATGCCTTATCTTACTGCTACTTCTATAATAAATTATAAAATGTCAATGCAACATTTACAATTGTTGAATGATATGTTTGTAGGGAAAAAACCTTTACGATTTAATAGACATCAAAATCGATTATATTTAGATTTAGATTGGGAAAATGATGATCTTGATATTGATGAATATATTGTAGTAGAAGCATATAGAATTATTGATCCTGCAACATTCACAGATGTATATAATGATATGTTTTTAAAGAGATACGTTACCGCCCTTTTTAAAAGACAATGGGGTGCTAATTTAATAAAATATGAAGGTGTACAACTTCCAGGAGGAACGACATTAAATGGGAGAACACTATTTGAAGAAGCAATAACAGAATTAAGAGAAACAGAAGAACAAGCATCTCTTAAATTCGAATTACCAGTTGACTTTATGGTTGGTCCAGGATAATGCCTACTAATTCTTATTTTAATCATCTTGAAAATACCGCAGAACAAAATTTGCACCAAGACCTTATTATCGAATCGATAAAAACTTTTGGAGTAGATAACTATTATCTTCCAAGACAATACATGAATGAAGATATACTTTATGGTGAAGATACAATATCTCAGTTTAGTAAATCACATTTAATTGAAATGTATGTTAAATCTGTTGATGGTTTTGAAGGAGAGGGTGATTTTGTTTCAAGGTTTGGGTTAGAAATAAGAGATCAAGTAATTTTTTCTGTAGCAAGAAGACGATGGGAAAATTTAGATACTGGTTATGATAGACCAAGAGAAGGTGATGTAATATTTTTTCCATTGAATAAAAAATTATATGAAGTTAGATTTGTTGAACACGAATCTATGTTTTATCAATTTGGTAAATTACCAATATTTGATTTAACGTGTGAATTATTTCAATACGATGATCAAAGAATTGATACTGGTATTGAAGATATAGATGAAATAGAAGACAAATATGCGTATGCTATTGAAGTAAATTTTGAATCAGGTGGATCTGGAAATTATGTAGATGATGAATATGTGTATGTTGGAAGCACAGAAAGTTCTGCAAATACGAAAGGAAGAGTAATATCTTGGAATTCTACTGATAGAGTATTGAAATTAACAGATTTGAGGGGTACTTTTACTACATCTCAAAATGTTGTCGGCAATACAAGTGGAGCATATTTTACTGTAACAGCAACACCAGATACACAAATATTTGTTAATGATGCTTCTGCAAATAATATAACTATTGAAACTGAAGCAGATTCTATTATTGATTTTTCAGAATCAAATCCATTTAGTGAGAGTAATTTTTAAGTTGTAGATTCTGGAAGAATTGTGATCATGCCCTCAACTATCCTTTCCTTTGTTTCTTCATCCGATTGGGTGTATTCAACATCATAAACATATAATCCAGAAGACATATTTGCTGTTTGAGTGGCATTAGCAGTTATTGTAACATTACTGCCTGCTACTGCGGCTGTAAAAGTTAGTATCCAAGAAGTATTAGTGGTTGTATGGTCTTTCTTCATTTTAGAAGCACAAGTACCAGTACTTATAGTTACATTTGAATTGTTTGCATCTTTAGCAGTAAAAACTTTTTCAAAGTTACTGCCTTGATACATTGTTAAATTTTCGCCTTGAGGTTTTATTGTAAGTGCCATAAGACTATTTATACAACTAAATAATATTACAATCTTTGTGGAGCGTTATGTTAGGACAAACTTTTTATCATCAAACAATAAGAAAATATGTTGCATTGTTTGGAACATTATTTAATGATATTAATATTGAGAAAAAGGACTCGGGGGGTAATGTTTTATCTCGACAAAAAGTACCAATATCTTATGGTCCAAAGCAAAAATTTCTTATACGACTAAGAGAAGATCCGAGTCTTGACCGTCAAGTTGCTATTCAATTGCCTAGGCTGGCTTTTGAAATGTCTGGTATAGCTTATGATCCTATTAGAAAATTAAATACAATAGGCACATTAACACATAAAGAAACGATTAATGGTGAAAGAAACATTAAAAAAATGTTTAATCCTTCGCCATATATTCTTGATTTTTCTTTATACGCATTTGTAGAAAATGCTGAAGATGGCACTCAAATATTAGAACAAATTCTTCCATTCTTTACTCCAGAGTTTAATGTAAGTGTAAATATTTTAACAGACATGGGTATCAAGTTAGATATTCCAATTGTTCTTCAAAGCGCAACAAGTGAAGATTCTTATGAAGGAGAATTCTCTGCTAGAAGAACAATTGTTTGGACAATAAACTTTATGTTAAAGGGATTCATATATCCTGATGTCAAATCTGGTCAATCAATTATTAAATCAGTAGAAATAGCATTTAAAGAAACCGTTCCCGAGGTGTCTTCAACTGGAGTATTTGAAAGATTGTCTTTAGAATCTAGTACAAATTTTTCAGAAGATTATTTTCAATTAGAAACAGGAGACCATCTTATAACCGAAGCAAGTGTGACTAAATTGGGTCTTGATAATATAATCAGTAAAATTACAGTTGTTCCTGAAGGCGGAGAAAATACATATATTACTCCAGGAGATGATTTTGATGCAAATACTACAATAACTGTTTACAATCCACCAGTTGATTATGATCCCGATACTGGTCTTTACTCATAATATAAATTACAATGAAAACTTTCGAAGATAAATTAGATAAAATACTAGAAATACCTTCTGGTTCTATTATTAAAAAGCCCCCTGAAAGAAAAGTTGTCAAATCAAATGCAAATGATTTGAACAATGATTATAAGTATGTTCGTGAAAATATATACAATATTATTGAAAGAGGACATGACGCCATCGAGGATTTGTTACAAGATGCAAAAGATAGTGGTAATGCTAGAATGTTTGAAGTTGTGGGACAATTGATTAAGACTGTAGGAGAACAAAATCAAAATTTAATAAATGTTCATAAACAGGTAAAAGATATTACACAAGATACGAAAGCAGTACCCAGTAATGTAACAAATGCATTATTTGTTGGAAGTACTGCAGAACTTCAAAAAATGTTAAAAGATAAAAAAGAATAGTGGCACACTTAGGACAAATTGATAGAAGAAATCCAGGAGATGTGGTTTTTACACGATATGTTACAGAAAATGCTGACTGGAATAAATTGAAGATAAGAATAGAGAATGGTCAGTTTGCCGAAATGTTTGAAGATAAAAATAATGAATTAGAAAGCATGAATATTAATATTCCACCAAGAACTCCGATAAAGTTAGCTTCAGAGAAATATAAAGAATTTCAAAAAAAAAAGTATGCTAATATTGAGTATCAAAGAAAAAAAGGTTATGTATTAATTTCAAAAATAAGAAAACCTACAGATGATCTTGGTGCTGAAAGACCTCAAAAATTACAAATATTAGCAGAAGATTTCACAGAAAAAGGTAAAGATGAAAAAATAACAGTTCTTTCTAAAAAAGATGTTCCAGTAAAACTGTTTGAGACTTATGAAGATTTAAAAAAAAGCGTTATTTGGGGATTAGATAATAAAATACATGATAATGATTATCTTGTAGAAAAAATAAAAACATATTTGGATCAAGATGATTTGTCTGTAATTGCTTTGAATGGTATTGATGATAGTCATATTGATGAGCTTGGTGTATATTTTGGTGAAATTTTGATAGGAATATTAGCATTTAAAAAGCAGTTATCAAACACTTGTACTCCTTCTGATATGTTTGGTATAAATTTAAAATCTTTTAGTATTCCAACTGATCCCGCATTTAAACTTGTTGATAGTAGTTTGACATTTGATACGACTACTGTTAGTGTATCGAGTAAATATGATAAAGGGGCCGCCGCATCATTTATGTCGAATGTTCTTCCTTATGGAATGAAATATTATACTGAGTATAGAGATTGTTTTTTAAAAAAAATGTGTCGAATTGCATCTAATATGGGATATACATCAGAACAAGTAGGAGCAAGTAGATTTAAATATTCAAAAAATATAACATTTGAAGTTGGATTAAGAACAGTATTAAAAATAAAAAAAACAATTGTAAAAAATACAAATCATTCTATTTATGAAAGTATTCGAAAAGTGGCAATGAATCAAGAACTTTCTGAAAAAGAAAATCAAGAGATTGATAATGTAATAGAAGCAATAGAAGAATATTTTATAAAGAAAAAAACTTTTGATGGAAGAGAACAAGTTATACAAACCATAAGAAATAATTATCCTTTTACAATTACTTCTTTTTTTAATTATTCTGTGGCGAGTGTATTAAATAATGATAGGTTATCAAGAAAATATGTTCACGAAATAATCGGTGGTAAAGATTTTTATCAAGCAAATTTAAATAAATCTAAATGGAGAAAAGGTATTATTGATATAAAAATGGTTTCTCCTAAATCTGCTAAATTAAAAATATTAGGATCCATGTCAGGCGCTATGGATTTTACTGCAAAACAGGGTTTAGTAAATTACGAGTTAAAATAATGTCACAAGATACTTACGCAGGAAATCCTCTTCTTAAAGGAGCATATCAATCATTAGAATATGATAAAGAAACTATAGAAGAATTTCTTAGATGTTCTAAGGATCCTGTACATTTTGCAAGAACATATATGCAAATTATTCATGTTGATCATGGACTAATGCCCTTTGATCTTTATGATTATCAAGAAGAAATGGTTCAGACAATGCATGAGAATCGTTTTGTTATTTGTAAAATGCCTAGACAAACTGGAAAATCAACAACAATTGTCGCTTACTTATTACATTTTGCCCTTTTTAATCCACAATCTAATATTGCTATATTAGCAAATAAGGGTTCTACTTCAAGAGAGATTCTTCAAAGATTAAAAACGGCTTATGAACATTTACCAAAATGGTTGCAACAAGGTGTAGTTGTTTGGAATAGAGGTAATATTGAATTAGAAAACGGCAGTAAAGTTATATCTGCTTCAACTTCTTCTTCCGCAGTTCGTGGATCGTCTTTTAATATCATCTTTATGGATGAGTTTGCACACATTGATCCTCCTAAGTTAGCAGAAGATTTTTTTACTTCAGTATATCCTACAATTTCTTCTGGTAAAACTACTAAAGTTTTTATTGTTTCAACTCCAAAAGGATTGAACATGTTTTATAAGATGTGGATTGATGCTGAAGAGAAAAGAAGTAATTATGTACCCATTGAAGTTCATTGGTCCCAAACCCCTGGAAGAGATGATGCATGGAAAAAAGAAACAATAAAAAATACGAGTGAAATGCAATTTGCTCAAGAATATGAATGTGATTTTATTGGTTCACAAAACACATTAATTTCTCCTTCCAAATTAAGAACAATGCCTTATAAACCCCCCATTTCAAAGAAAGATAGTCTAGATGTATACGTTGAACCAGATTCTAAGCATTCATATGTGTGTATAGTTGATGTTGCAAGAGGAAGGGGACAAGATTATTCTGCATTTTCAATTATTGATGTTTCTCAATTCCCATATGAACAAGTTGCAAAATACAGAGATCCAAATATTTCTCCCATGTTATTGCCCAATGTTGTTGATAATGTATGTAGATATTATAATCTAGCATATGTTTTAGTTGAAATAAATGATATTGGTGGTCAAGTAGCAGATATTTTACATTATGATTTAGAATATCCTAATATTTTTCAGACAAGTATTATGGGAAGATCCGGTCAAACTTTGGGTGGAGGCTTTGGAAAAACTTCACAATTAGGAATTAGAACTACAAAAGAGGTTAAAAGAAAAGGATGTTCTAGTTGTAAAGATTTGATAGAAGGAGATAAATTACTTATTTGGGATCTTGACACTATTACTGAAATGACAACATATATTGCTAAAGGATCAAGTTATGAAGCAGATGAAGGATATCATGATGACTTGATGGCGACATTAATTTTGTTTGGCTGGTTAGTGAATCAAAAATATTTCACAGAAATTACAGATTTAGATTTACGTGAAAAAATGTTTAAAGAACAATTAGACGAAGCAGAATCACAATTGATTCCTTTTGGATTTATACATGATGGCACGAATGCTTATGAGCCAGAAACTGTCGATATGGGGGGCGAAAAATGGGTAATAGATACGAAGTATTCTACTGATTATCTACATTAATGCGATAAATATTTTTAGGATCTTGTATTTGTTCTATTAATTCCTCTATATCATATTTTAAATCGGGTCTTAATTTTTTCAATTTCTCCAAATACCTTACAGATTCATTAAATATCATTTCAGGATTAATTCTTAATTCATAGAATCTGTTTCTCGTTTCGCTTTTTGTAGTTAAATATAAATGTTCTGGTTTTACACAGTATGTATTATTACATGATTGATGAACTATTTTATTTTGCTCAATAGACCCCTTATAAGCAATATATGCAAATCTATGAGCTGGAATTGATTTTCCATCATATGAAAACATTCCATAACCCTGTTTTGTTTTACTTGCAGTCCAGAACCAACAATCATTTGTTACTAAAATTTTCTTTTCAAATCTTTCAATAGCCTTCTTCATCTTATTATTTATATTAGACTAAATAAAAACATTTTTAAAATCAGCTAAAATATAAATATATTGAAAGCAGTTTTTTAATAATTTAGGGAGAAATAATATGGCCTTTCAAGTTAGTCCAGGCGTAGCCGTAGCAGAGATCGATTTAACTACTAGAGTACCCATTCCTTCTATTTCAGACGGTGCTATAGCAGGAAATTTAACATGGGGCCCTTTGGAGGTTGCCACATTAGTTACTTCAGAAGATGAGATGGTTGCTGTGTTCGGAAAACCGAATGCCAATACATACAAAACATTTTTTAGTGCTACAAGTTTTTTGAGTTATTCAAACAAACTAAGAGTTGTTAGAGCGGCTAATACAACGACTGCTAAAAATGCAGTAACTGGTGGTTCTGCAATTTTAATACGCAACAATAAAGAATATCAAAATACATACGAATCTACAACAACTTCAGGAACAAGTTTTACAGCAAAATATCCAGGAGTACTCGGAAATTCATTAAAAATGTCCGTTTGTGTTGCAGACAGATTAAATACACAAGTTAATCAAAGTGATGGTACGGTTACTGAAGCAAGTTCTACTGATTTGGATCTTACAGGCACATGGACTGCAGATGCGGATTCAACAACAGTTACAGGAGTCGGTACATTAGCAGATGTAGAATTAAGAATTGGAGATGTACTTGGTTACGTTAGTGGTAATGCTAATAGTGGAATAGTAACTACAATTACTTCTAATACTTCAATTACACTTGCACAAGCTACGGGTGGACTGGAAACTATAGGACTCGGAGGCTCTACTGCAATTACTGGTCCTTCTTCATTAAAAAGGAAAAAACGATCTGCTTTTGAAGAGCCAGCAGACAATATGCTTGGTAGTATTAGTGTTTCGGCAGGAACTACAACAGTTACGGGAGCAGATACTAATTTTACTCGACAAGTACATGTGGGAGACATTCTTACGTTCAAAGATGATGATTCGCCTACAGCCCATAAAAGAAGAGTGACGGCTATTGCAAATTCAACATCATTGACTGTTGCAACTAAATTAGATAGAGCAGTAACCACACAGACTACTTGGTCAAGAGAATGGGAATATGCAAGTGATTTTGGATCTGCTCCTCTTACTAGTGTTCATGCTTATAACGTTACTGGATTTAAAGATGTTGGAGATGAAATACATGTTGTAATAGTAGATGAAGATGGTGAGATTTACGGATCAAAAGATGTTAGAGGAGGTGCTAATCCAGAAAAGCAAGTTATTGAAAAGTATGAAGGAGTATCTGTAGCAAGTGGAGCAACAGGAACTACTGGTGAAATTATCTATTACAAAGAAGCAATAAACAATAATTCCGATTATGTAAGATGGACAGATCATGATGCTATGGGAGATGCGCCTCTTGATGCTGGATCTAATAAAATTACTTATGATTGGGGAGCCACTCTTGATTCAGGAAATACTTCAGCCTATTTTGCTGGAGCGTTTAGTGATTCTGGCGCAAATGGAATTATGACTGCTAGTTTAGCTTCAGGAGCCGATGGATATAGTTCTTCAGCTTCAGATGAAATTACTGCTTATAGTTATTTCAAAGATCCTGCAAAAATAGATGTTTCTTTATTAATTTCAGGAGAAGCATCAAATACTTTAGCCACATATTTGATCAATGAAATTGCAGAGACTAGAAAAGATTGTGTTGTATTTATTTCTCCTGAAGAAGCAGATGTTGTTAATAAAGAAGGATCTGAAATAACAAACGCAATTGCTAGAAGAAATGCGCTACCAAGTACAAGCTATGCTGTTATGGATGGAAGTTACAAATATATATTTGATAGATATAATTCTATGTATAGATGGATTCCAATGAATGCTGATGTTGCTGGAATTTGTGCCCAAGCAGATAATGTTAATGCTTATATTTCACCTGCAGGATTTACAAGAGGAAATATAAAAGGCGCAGAATTTTTAGCATATGTTCCAAACAATGCAGAAAGAGATGATTTGTATACAAATGGAATTAATCCAATAGCATCATTTCCTGGAAAGGGGAAAGTTTTATTTGGCGATAAAACAATGTTGGCAAGACCATCGTCTTTTGATAGAATTAATGTACGTAGACTTTTTATTATTCTAGAAAAAGCTATAGCAAATGCCGCTGAAAATTTACTGTTTGAATTTAATGATGATTTTACACGATTAAATTTTGTTTCTATAGTTGAACCCTTTTTAAGAGATATTCAAGCACGAAGGGGAATAGAAGATTTTAAAGTAATCTGTGATGGTACAAATAATACGCCTGTTGTTATAAATAGAAATGAGTTTAGAGGGGATATTTTTATTAAGCCCACTAAATCAATTAATTTCATTGGATTAAACTTTGTTGCAGTAGCTTCAGGAGTTGAATTTTCTGAAGTGGTTAATGCAATTTAAGGAGAAAATATATGTCTTTTAATATTACATCTTTCAGATCTGGAATGAGATTTGATGGACAAAGACCCAATCTATTCGAGGTAACACTTCCTAATGTAGGGTCCGCCTTTAATGGAGAAGATTTAGAACTGTTTGCCAAAGGAACATCAATACCTGGTGCTACCATTGGAACAGTTATAGTTCCTTATTTTGGTAGAGAAGTTAAATTAGCGGGAAATAGAACTTTTCCAGAATGGACTATAACGGTTCTTAATGATGAGAATTTTGCTATAAGATCGCAATTTGAAAGATGGATGAATTTTATAAATGATCATGGAGATAATACCCGTGGATCCAACAACTCCACAGCATATGTAACTAAGGGACAAGTTAAGCAATTCAGCAAAATTGGAACTGGAACCCCCTCTGCAGAATATTCATTTATAAATATGTTTCCAACTGATCTTTCGGAAATTACCCTTGATTGGGGAGATAATGATACCATTGAAGAATATACTGTCACTTTTGCTTATGATTATTGGACCCGTATCAAGTCCCCCATGACCGGTGGATCAGGTACGATAGCTGATGCCATAGTTCAAGGTACCGCCTCCAGCGCATAATTATCAAATTTCTGATTTTGCGAGTGAATAAATATAAACAACTATTGTTTTATTTTTATTTAACTCGCATTCAGGAAATATTATGCCTATTGAACTGTTCGGTTTTTCAATCGGAAAAAAAGAAAAGAAAAACGTAAAAGCCCAAACCTTTGCTGAACCAGAATATGAAGACGGATCATTAACCGTAGCATCTGGTGGTGCTTATGGAACATATGTTGATACAGAAGGAGCTATAAAAAGCGAGTCTGAATTAATAAATAGATATCGTGATATGGGTCTTCAAGCAGAAGTAGAATGGGCTATTGATGATATTATTAATGAAGCAATAGTGGCGGCGAAAGACAAACCTCTTGTAAGAATTAACGTAGATAATTTAAATGTTTCTGAGCCTATCAGAGACAAAATAAGATTAGAATTTAAAGCAATAAGTAGACTTCTAGACCTACAAAATTTAGGACATGATGTTTTTAAAAGATGGTATATTGATGGTAGAATTTATTATCATGTTATTGTTGATGAAAACAACATGGAAAAAGGTATTCATGAATTAAGAGTATTAGATCCTAGAAAAATAAAGAAAATACGAGAAAAGAAAAACGATAGACAGCCTGACGGTAAAACAAAAACCACCGTCACAGAATATTATGTTTATAATCAAAAAGGAATTTATCAATCACAGGGGCAGACAATGGGTACTGCTTTTACAAGTGCCGCCGCTGGTTTAAAAATATCTCCTGATGCGATTGTATATACACATTCAGGACTAATGAACAGTACACGTTCATTAGTTTTATCCTACCTACACAAAGCAATCAAACCATTAAATCAATTAAGAATGATTGAGGATTCTCTCGTAATTTATCGTATTTCACGAGCCCCAGAGAGAAGAATTTTTTATGTTGATGTTGGAAATTTACCCAAGTTAAAAGCAGAACAATACATGCGTGATTTAATGACACGATACAAAAACAAACTTGTTTATGATGCTCAAACAGGTGAAGTTAGAGATGATAGAAAACATATGTCAATGCTTGAAGATTATTGGATGCCAAGGAGAGAAGGAGGAAGAGGAACAGAAATTTCTACTTTACCTGGTGGTTCAAATCTTGGAGATATTGAAGATGTATTATATTTTCAGAAAAAACTTTACAAATCGTTGGGTGTTCCTATTTCAAGACTTGAATCAGAAGCAAATTATACGATTGGACGTGCTACTGAAATTTCAAGGGATGAAGTTAAGTTTACACGGTTTGTTAATAAACTTCAAAGCAGATTTAGTCTAATGTTTGATGAAATGATGGAAAGGCAATTAACTCTCAAGGGTATAATGTCTAAAGAAGATTGGAAAAATATTAAAAATGAAATATTTTATGAATTTGAAAGTGATAGTCATTTTGCAGAAGTAAAACATCATGAACTTGTGCAAGATAGATTGAACATTTTAAGAGATATGCAAGATTATGCTGGAAAATATTGGTCTCATGAATATATTAGAAAGCATATTTTAATGATGACAGATGATGAAGTTAAAACTAATGATGAACAAATTCAAAAAGAGATAGATGATCCTAGATTTTCGGGTGAAGAAGACATGCAGTTCAATTCTGCAGAAATAAATACGGATAATAAACAAGGAATCAATGAAAATATTGATAAAAAAATAGAAGAAAAATTTGAATTTGCGAAAAAAGAGAATGATATTAAAGATAAGGTAAATGATATTCTTTTTTCTGTTTTAGAAGATGATGAAAAATTTGTAGATTGATCCGCAGGTGGGTGCAGAGATATAAATGAAAGATGATCAAAAAGAGTCAAAAGACTTAGATTTAAGTAAGGTTCTAGCAACTTCTCTTGCTTATACTAAAAAACAATTAAAAAAGACTAAAGAAGAACTTGTTGAGGGTGTAAAAGAAATTTTAGATCCTGTTACTGGCGAAAAAGTCAAAGTTCTTGAGATTAAAGGTACTGAAGGATCCAAGGGCGAAAAGGGTGAAAGGGGCTCTGCAGGAGAAGCAGGCGCTAAAGGAGAAGCAGGAGAAGCAGGAAGAATTGGACCTCAAGGTGTTCTGGGGCCTCAAGGTGATCAAGGAGATACTGGTCCCATAGGCCCAAAAGGGGATCAGGGAGAACCAGGTGATGATGCTGATGTAACTCAACTTGAAAAAGAGTTAGATAATTTTAAAAAAGTTGTTAAGAAAGTTAGTGAAAAAGCTACCCAAACTGCACAAAAAGTAGCTGGAGCAAGTGGTTGGGGTGAATCTGGAGGTGGCGGAGGAGGAGATACTTCTTCGGGATCTGCGGGTTCATCTGGATCGTCTGGTTTAACATATGCTTCT
>VTLG01012688.1_pt1 | contig 141376 bp, 180 predicted proteins | sample 4694571 | NCBI WGS metagenome assembly VTLG01 (sample SAMN12604809, study PRJNA352737) | marine metagenome | biome: ENVO:00000447; feature: ENVO:00000209|ENVO:00000569|ENVO:01000036; material: ENVO:00002151; isolation source: viral sequences binned using virsorter ... | reverse complement strand
CAGCTGAACCTGCACCACCTCCACCAATAGCAGTATAACCAAATCCAGTTGAATTTCCACCATCACCACCTGAATATTCATTAGAACAAGCATTTGCACCAGCAGTACCACCTGCACCAACAACAATACTATATCCTTGTGCAGTCACACTTACTCCTGTTTGCCACAATAAACCACCTGCACCACCTGCACCCCTAGAGCCACCACCACCAGCACCACCTCCACCAGCAACCAATAGAACATCTACATCAAGTGCAATAGTAGGTGTAAATGTACCAGAAGATGTAAATGCATGAAGTTTATAATCACCAAATGTAGTAAAAGTTCCACCCCAACCAGAACTATCTGTTGCTGATCCACCTGATGCAACAGTTTCCCCACCACTAATCAATGCAGTAACTTTTGCCCAATCTGGATCTCCAGGAGACGTAACTGATTCTAATTCATAAGTTGCAGTTACACCTGTACCTGTGAAATTTAGTTTGGATACGGTATTACTTAGGAGGGTATCTTCATCATACATGGGAAGGTTTACTGCACCTGCAACAATAGTATCACCAACGTCTAGTTCATTACCCATACTCGCATGAGCATTACATTGGTAATACAACGTGTCAGCTGCATCGTGTGGAACAACAAATGTCAATACTCTGTCAACACCAACTGTTCCTGTAGTCGTGACTCCTGTGGTATATGCAGTAACTCCAGATCCACCAGTAGATGATGCAGTAATCACTAATTCATGTCCTGAATTACTACTATCCGACTGATCAAATTTATAGGTAAATCCACGTTGTAAATCAACAACAGGAGCTGCAGTTGCAGTTGCAAAACCAGCAGTAGTACCAGCCAAATGAAACTTATTTGCACCACTGACCTGTGCAACCGTTACAGTGAAAGTGAGTTCAGGAGTACCACCTCCACCCCCACCACTACCACTAATTTCTACTACAGAATCATCTGATTTCTTGGTATATAACTTACCAGAAACAGAATTAACTGCAATTTCACCAACCGCTAAATCACTTGCAACTGGTGCAGTATCATTATTTGCTGAATTTCTTTTTAATTTAATCGTTTGTGCCATCTATTGATTCCAACATCGTTCCTTCTTCCCAATCCCCACTACTATTAGTAGGTTGTTCTTCTGTTTGAACGGCATTCAATAAATTCAATTCCAACTGATCTTCATGTACTACAGTTGTCACTACTGGTTCAAGTTCCATCACCGTTTCGTATGGACTTTTTAATGATTGTAATTCTTCTTCTAATTGATCACGATGTTCTATCACCAATTCTAATTTTCTAGTAATCTCATCGATATCTTCGTTTTCACTTTCAACTTGTAACTCTAATGTATTTATACGAGACTGTAATTCATTATTTACTGTGTCAACTCTACTAACATTATCTGTCAATTCTGTCACTTCTTGAATTCTTTTTCCCAAGTTTGCTTCCAATATAAAAACATTATGTTGTAACTCAGATATCTTAACTCTTGATAACTCATACATCTTTTGTTCCAACTCACGTTCTTCATTTTTTTCATCATCCATAATACTATATATCCTTTCAGTTTTTAGTAACTTCCACCATCAATATCTACCCATGTAGGAGCAGATGAACCATTACTTTGTAATACTTGACCAGATGTACCCTGTGCAACAGCTGCATATGTATTATCAGCAGTAGTTGCAACAACGGATCCTGCAACCTCTGACAATCCTGCAATAGATGCAAGTGCATCAGAATATGCTTGAACATCAGTACCGATTGCAACACCTATACTCGTTCTCAGTGTTGCACCACTTTCTGCGACAGGATCCTTAGTTCCATCACCGACAATCATCTCACCATCTGCAAGAACTGCCATTGCCGTAACTGCACCTGTACCACTACCCAACAAAATACCACCATCGGTGAGAGTAGTTGCACCCGTACCACCATTACCCACAGGTAGTGAATTAATTACTTCACTTGTAAGATCAATACTCGTACCAGTTGTTACACTCAATTGACCCCCAGATGCACTAAGTCCAGTTCCTGCAATACCAGAAACAAAATCTGCAATTGCTTCTTTCTTGGAACCATTGTCGGTTGCATCTATAATTGCAATACTATCGTTTGCAACATCAACTGCAGCTGCAGCCAAATCATTGAGATCTACTGCCAAATCCGAAACTGCAGCACTACCATTATAGGATGTCATTGCAAGTCCAGAATTGGTTGCTTTGGTAAGTGAATTTAAATTAGACCCAAGTCCAATCCCACTAATTGTAGAATTTGCCAATTCACTATTTGCAATCCCACCATCTCTTGTGATGGTTGCAGCCTTGATATCCGAAACTTCAAGACTACCCAAAGCAAATCCTGATGTGGTATCTACAGTAGTCGATGGTGCAGCATTACTATCACCTGTCGTTGCAAATATCTTCCATCTATCAGAATCACTTGCATCACGGAATATCCCAGAATATTTTGTTCCGTCATCTACATACTTTCCGTACCATCCAATATCAACAGCATCTGCGTCATTATTATCTGCCAATGCAAACATAGGATCATCAACGACAACAGTAGTTGATTCTACGGTTGTTGTTCCCCCAGATACCGTCAAGGTTCCACCAATTACAACATTACCACTTGTATCAATACTAGCAACACTTAACGTGTCATCCCAACTCAACACCCCACTACCATCAGTAGTCAAAAGTTGATTTGCAGTACCATCATCACCAGGTAATGTCAAAGTAACATCTGCCGTTACTGCATCTGGTGCCTTTATCGTGATACCATGAGCACCGTTACTAGTATCTTCCTTCAATATGATACTTGCAGCATTACTTGCAGTTTCGGGAATAAGCATATCAGTATATGCTTTTCCACCAATAGTTAAAACACTATCTGAAGTTCCATCGGCATCCGTGTCTGTTGGTGAACCTATATACAGAGTTTTAAGACCCTCAGTATATGCCAATTCTCCTGGTGCCAATCCAGTAGCAGCATTTGCTGTAGTACTTCTCTTTATTTGTATTTGTGCCATTTATGTCACCCCTATACCGTTTGCTTAGTAATCTTATAAGTATCCTGAGAGCCACCCTTATCTATAGTTATCTTCAACTCTGGAGGATCTGTATCCCCATCAACCCATATAACAGTAGTATCAGCAACCATACTCGCATTTATAATAGGTTGCGTAGAAACATTAGTCAATACTAACCTATTTTGTTCTAAATCTACTTTATTTATTTTCGTAATTATCTCATTGATTCTGTCTTTTAATGTATTAAACGTATCAGACAGCTTCAATAAAGTCAATGCAGTTATTGCCATATCACAACTCCTTTAAAATCTTCTCTGTATCTTTCCAAGTTTTAACCCTATGTACTGTCTGATCGGATTCCTCTAATTTCTTTGCTAGACTGTGATCATTTCCACCTTCATCGCATTTGTCACCGAAAAAAGTTACATCACCTTCTATGTGATCCAATATCTTATGTTTCCCCACACCCTTTGGTGTGATATCAACCGAAATTTCTCCACCAACCGTACACTCAAGTGTCGGAAAATATTGATTGATATAACTTGCAATATGGGCTCGTTCTCCATTCGTTTGATCCCATATGTTATATTCCTCACGTTTCTCTGGTGGACAATCCCGACCCACTACAGAAAAATTAATCATACTATCTCTATTATTTATGTTACTACTATATTTATAATTCCAGGAACTTTGAACTAAAAAAGTTCTCAATACCTCATTCAAATGGGAAGGCCATTCCACTTCCTCTTTAAATTGTACCTTTCCGTTTTTATATTGTTGTGTTCCTTGACAAGCAAACACCGAATCGACCCTATTACAGATATCCTTACCAAGTTGTTTTTCTATCATTTTGTAAGTCGATCCACCGACTATCGTTACATCGTTTTTAGTTGCAAATCCTAAGAAAAATTCTTCAAATTTATTATCAATTTCCTTACTAGATGGAGTCAAAGTTCCATCTACATCAAATACATAATTCATTTCCATATCCCATGATGATGTTCAATTACTGTTTGTTGAAAAAATATCCCACTTAGATGTGGTTGCCCTCTTAAATTAAACTGCATTGGTAATGGGCCTACTCTAAAATCTGGGTTATCATATGCATATTTTCTGAACCAACGTTGTTGTCTTGGTTCTACATTGACCATTGAATCCATCATATATTCCCAACATTTATCAGTTTTATCGTTCTTAACATGCCCAGTTACCCCCAACTGATACTCTGAAAATGCGATAGGTACATCATCATAATATTTATCAACCGTTTCGTATGTATTCAAAATAGGAAGATCTAATGCAGCCACCACATCGAATCTATCCAATAAATTGTATATCTCAAGTATCCTTTTATTATGTACCCTCGTATCTGCATCTAATGCAATAGTATATTTATATGGTGATAATGACAAGGCAACAGTTAGAAAAGTGAAAGGATGGGTATTGATATCATCACCCAATAAAACAATATCATCGAATCCAGGATCATCATCCCTTGGCATTGTCTCAGTAAATAATGTAACGTGTAAATCTGGACAATGTAATTTTAAACTTCCAAATGACTTCTTACACCATTCCCAATGTCTAAATGGTACTAATGGATATTTATCACCAACTATAGCATATATAACACCTCTATCTACCATATCCCATGATGATGTTCGACTACTGTATTCATCACCCCCCTCTTATTATCCAATTGAGCTGTGGATCTCAGATTGAATTGTGGTGGTAAAGTTTCCACCAACAATTCTGGATGGTCATATCTATATTTTCTTAACCACGGCTCCTCAGAAAATCTCTTCAAGGTTGAATGATGCGTAGTCATCATTTCTAGCATATATTTCCAACAATCATTTGTTTTATCATTCTTAACAAACCCCAAGACACCTACATTATGTTCAGAACAAGAAGCGGGAATTCCATCCGATCCTTCATTGCAGTTTACATTCAATGCAGCTGCAATGTCAAATCTACCCAATATACTATAAATTTCTAGAAGTCTATCACTATGAACCCTAGTATCCACATCCAATAAAATTGTCTTTTCATATGGACTTTCCAATGACGCCATTAGTTTATATGTCCAAGGATGTATATATTTCTTATCATCAACCCCCAAAATGATGACATCATCAAACCCTGGATTATCATCCCTTACTTCCGATTCAGTAATCAGTGTAACGTGTAAATCTGGACAATGTAATTTTAAACTTCCAAATGACTTCTTACACCATTCCCAATGCGGAAACCCAGTAAAAGCATATTTATCACCAAGCAACACATATATCAAACCCTTCTCTATCATTTCAAATCCTTATGTGGTATCTTAATCCATCCAGAACTATAGTCATTCACCCCATACACAACCGTCCAAGTATCATCTTCCAAATATGCACCACCAGGAAACACAACCAATGACCGTATATACGGATTACCATTATCTATGTAATTCCCAGATAATATCGGTTCTTTTGATACACTCAAAACGTTAAATGGTGGCTCAGGTGAAAATGAATAGTACCCCATGAAGTATATTCGTTTCCCAGGTGCAACATCCGTACTACTATGGAAAAAACACCAATATCTACCTTCATGTAAAATGGGATTACTACCCCCACGACTTTCACCATATTTCCAATATGCTCGATTCGATATAAATCGTTTCTCTGGATACTTCATTTCGGAATCACATATCAATACTGTGTGTCTTGGGTGCATATCATACACTATATGTAATCTATCATCTTTGAAGAACCAAGACCAATTTTTCTGTGATCTACTTGTATCCAATATGTTATCTGCATTACCCTCGTAATTTATACTCAAATAATCCTCATATCGACCACTATCATCGAGAATGTACAATTTCTGATGAGTACTTCCACTAAATGGAAACTCAGCTGGTACATATGATGCACAACCAATATAATATTTACCGTTATAATACATTGCTCGGGGATCTTCCATCTGTTCCCCAGGATACTGACCCACTAAATTATAGGGAATCTTATCTCCTACAGTCATATCATCATTCAACGTATACGGCTCAATGGAATTATTTGCAAGTTGTGCTTCACGATGTTTCACACTTCTAGGTAGAACATCATATTTTCTTGTCCATAGTATAGTTTTATCTTCGGTCTTAGTAACTGCTGGATTGAAGAAAAACGTTCTTGCCGAATAATCTAAATCGAATGTACCCGTTTCATACTTAGATTGGTCATGTACTGATTGGCCAATTTGTTTCTTGGTATTATTGGAAAAATTAGTAAAATATTGTTTAGATAGAAACGAAAATCCTGTGACTAATTCCCTCTTGGATAAATCCCAACCCAACTTCTCTACTTCGTCCATCGTAGTATTATATACTATCTCAGGTGTAATACTTTTCATACACACCTTCTCATAACTACTATCTATACCATAATTATCCTCAATGGTTTCTGGATTACTTGCACGATGACAATCAGTAAACCAACTTGGTATCAACCAAAAACATGGTCTACACTTATTCGTATGTACTCTATTTTGATTCGGTAGTCCAAAGAATGTAGGATCTGTTGGCCCGAACAAAGTAATCATCGGTTTATCAGTAACCAATGCCCTCATTCGTGCAGTTCCGTTCTCAACTGATAAATGTAATGGTGATTGTTCAAGTAATGTTAATACTTCTGGTATAGATCTATCCCAAAAATAATCAACGTTTCTGAGTTGAGGTTCTCCTGTAAGTCCAATCTGAATTATATTGATCCCAGTATTCTTTATGGAATCACATAGTGCATTCCATTGATCAAAATCCCAAGTCTTAGTTTGGACTATTCCACGATTTGCACCACCAGAACTAACACTAACTGTGATCCACTTTTCATCGAGAAATGTCAAATCTAATTTTTTTCTACGGAGAGTTGGTTCTACTGAACTCCAATCTGGGGTGGGTAATCCACAAGAATCGGCTGTAATCTCAAGGTGGGATTTGTCTGGAAAATGATCCAATAATACATTTTGATATTGGGATAATGGTTTCCTATAGAAATCAACCCATTGCATATCCCACTCCCATTCCTTTGGGAGTTTAAAGGGAACCTCTAATGTTATGACTGAATCATCACCACTATACACCTTACCAACATACGGACGTAAATCATAGAAATAATCGAAGTTCTTGGCAAAATCTATGACATAACCTTCGTTGAAAAACGAATCCTTGATATCCCCAAAATCCACCACAACAACTCTATCTACTATATCAGGAAAAAATTTCAATAATTGTTCTGTTTTACCCCCTTCATCTGGGAATTTCCCTATATATGCAACCAAATAACAACCAGGATGTTTTTCCTTTATGGAATTCAACAAGACAATATAGTCTGCCATATCACCGTACCCACCAGATTTGTGAGCACCAATTTTGAGTCTGTCACCTTTTACATCATAAAAATGTGTCTCTTTATATATTTCATTCATCAATCATTCCTTAACAATGTTAAAATTTCATTCAATGTGTCTTTCAATTCATTCACATCCGATTCAATTTTGTTGAGTCGTTCCTCCTTTTTCTTCTTCTGTCTGTATTCCTCGTCATTAATATTTATAACAGCCCCAGTATCTGGGTCTCTCACGAAATCATTATATCCCTGTATCTTCATTATTCAATCAATGCAAATGATTTCATATTTTTGATTCTTGGACTATTTATACTTTCCGTTCCTCTGAAAACTATTTTAATCTGAACCGTATTAAAAGACGGTACACTAGGAAGTATATATGTTGATTCATGGAATTTATTATCATTACTCACTGGAGTTAAAGTATTGTATGTTCCATAAACCCCCATTCCATACAAAGGAACTTTTGTGTATTCCAACTTATCGAAATCCTTAGAGCCACCACCCGACAAAGACATTTTTGCCCAAACCTCGACATCGGTATCTTTTGGTATATTGACATCTGCAACAATTTTAAGTTTAGTTGCAGGAAATCTCAGGTTGACCTTCTTTCCAATATATTTGGAAACTGAACTAGTATCATCTGGTTGTCTCTCATCTGTGAATCCAGAATAGTGTGTTATTCCTACACCATCACCAGCATTAGGAGCCGTAGTACTACTGTGTGTAAATCCAGTAGGAAGATAATTAGTATCACTTGAAGTTTCCCCGTATATTATCATAGAATCCGAACCACTATCAGTCACCGCATAGACATATAAAAATGCAATCGAGTGTGAAGAACCACCTGCTGCACCAATATCAACGTGTATCCAATCACCTACTCTTATATTACTCAATTTTTCCTTTTCGGTGGCAGTCCAACCTGCAGTACCATTCCTAGAAAATTTTGCTCTAGTTCGATAACTATATTCTTGAGTCGAATCTTGTACAACCTCTACATTTGCACCAGCAATACTACTACCACTATCTGGATCAGCAAACAAGACTACCTTATCACTATCAAAGTTCCCAGCCTCAACAGAAGAACCAGTATTTACTTTCTTGTTATTCAATCGATTGGTAATAAGTATACTCTGCAATGTATTGACATCCACTACAGGAGAAACCCTAGTATTTGTTGTTGTGTATGTTGCCTTTAGATAGATATTCCCACTCAAGTACTCAGTTGCAACCAATCTATCCGTTTCATTGATCTCAACTGGGTTGTATGTAGAATTATCCGTACTATATTCCCAAGAAATGGAAGTTCCTTTAGGTACAATTTGTTCCACTGAATGATGTATCAAATCTGCCCTTCTTCTTGCAGCTCGAACAACTGCCACACTTTCTGTAGGTGAGAAACGAGTGAACAATGCACGAACATCGGTATTATCTCTATCAACAACAAAACTATCATAATCCGTTGCTCTAACCGTAAAGGTATTATTGGTATTTTCTGAATAGTTCAAATCAGTAATTGGTATACCATTGACACCTGCAGTTGGAGTTTCGAGACTACCAGGTGTACCATATGCAGTAGATGTACCAGATGCAATAAATTGATAAACAGCTACAGATGCGGCAAATTCAGTACCTTGTGCTACAGCAACATGTAATTTTTGATTACTTGCATCGGTTGTATCAAACTTAACAACATAACCCTGTTTTTCATCACCAGTCCATGCACTTGGATTGGCCGAACTCGTACTAATCAATGAACCAACTGTAAATGTACCTGTGAAAGTACCACCAACACCACTACCATTACCAAAATTCAATATCTGGATTGTTGTTCCAACAAACCCATTGAAAGTCACCGAATCATTCACCTTGAATCCATGTGCATCTTGATAGATTCTCATATATTTCCGTGATGTAGCATCACCACTATTCGTATAAACAGGACTCGTATCTAACTTTTTGTCTGCATTTACACCAACATTGAAAGTAACATTATCACCTGCACTACTCATAAACTCTGCACGATATGCTTGGAATTTCAGAATTTTATTAGATATTTTCTTAGTACCCCTATACATTCCACCTAGATTTATTGGTTTGGAACCAACAGCTGCATCCGAATTCAGAGTATGTACTGCCGTTACATCAGATGTACTGTGCAACGATAAACAATATCTACCACTTTTCAAGTAGATATAATTGGAGTATGTAATAGTCGTAGCTGCAGTTAATGACATTTCTGGATTATCAGTAGTTGCAGTCTCAGAATTAATTGTTGGATCTAGAATTTTAGTACTATAAGGCAGTACCCTACTTGTAGGTTTACCTTCATTCATCTCACGGAGTTGAACCACAACTGGTAACGTTGTGTCCTTTGCACTAAAATAGAGATCGATTTTGGTAATGAAACAATCATCATCCACTATAAGTTCTTGACCGAATATCTCATTTAGTTGTTCTAATTGAGTATATTCTGCAATATTGGTCATACCTACATCATCGACATATCCACTGACGTTGTATATTGCCTGTGCTTCGGATTCATTTGCCGTTACCTTGACTATCTTTTCACCAACTCTAAATTTGGTAGTACCAACACCCTCATCTACATTGGGTATGGTGTATGTACCTATGAACTTACCACTTGAATCTGTTTTGTATGTGGTACCAGTAGTACCATATGTTGCTGTAACCGTAACGGATGTGGTTACTTCCACACCATCAAAGTATATTTGTACCGTATCGGTACTTGGTTTCAATCCATCAACCGTTATAGTTATCGTTTTAGATCTACAATATGGATAGTAATTCTTAGCTATTTCCCTAGTTCCTCGTTTCTCACTAACTATAGAAAATCCTTTATCAGTTTCAAACTCAGACATCCTATCCGATTCAAGTCCAGTATCCGTCACAATATCAATCTTACTATCGTTTATTCTTGTACCAGTCCAATGATGTTTCCAATCACTCCAAATAGTTCCTTGTGTGAGTTCTGCATTGTCCATCGACTTTATCGAATTAAAATACTTCTTTTTATCAAATACAACATCTGGACGTGAATCTGTAGATTTCCAATTATCAAAAAATGGTGACAAATGCATATATCCATAATATGTTCCTGGTGGATGACTACGGAGTTTATCTGTAGTATCTGTCTCAAGATTAATAAACTCACCAACATCCCCTGCAGTTGAATCCTTCTTCAATGTTATCAGTGATCCATTTGTAGTCTCATTGATATTAAACAATGTTGAATTGTTGTTTTCAGTTAAAGTGGTATCCATAGAATGTGCAACACCTTCTTGATAAAATGATGCACGCAATTCCTTCTTATTTGCATCAATTGCACATGAATAATCCGAATTAGTGGGATCACCCTTATCATGCCCCAAGAACGAATCAACCCAAAAACCCCTAACCCAATCATCACCATGATTGTAATCCTTGGCCTCTACTTCTAATGGTGATAATGTATTATACAATTCCAACTGTTCCACACGTTTATCAATGGTCTTTAGATCATTTATGTCGTATCTCTTATTATCTACCTTTTCCACATAGACATCATCCGTTGTATAGGTATATGGTAACATCCGTAATGTATACAATGACAATTCACCTTCTAAATCTTCAGGTGCAGTAACTTCATTTTGATACGCAGAACCTTTAGTAACACTGAAATTACCATTTTCGTCAAGAGTAATCTTATCTATCCTACCCCCATAAAACTGTACATTATCGTTCCCAGTTCCATCTGTTATCGTAATCGTTGCATTATTTGCAGGTAATTCTATCTTATTTCCAGATTTAAATGCAGTATCGGCATTATATGCAAGTGTAGGATCTTTGGATGAACGGAAATCAATACAATCTCCCAAATTATATGTTCTACCTGAGCTACTCACAAAACTAGGAATATCACCTATCACAAAATTAGCACCAGCATTCCACTGTACATTATTCGCATCTGTGAATGCAGTATCCAATGCAGGATAGGATTCAAGAGAATAATAATCACCACTACCAGGAGTAAATTTCCAATATGTTACTTTCAAGTTTCCTGTTGGTTTTTGTTGACCAGATTTCAATATAAGTTTCGCACGACCATAATACTCATCCCGTTGACCAGTATCAATATCATATCTACTTGTTATATCAGTCGGGAAGGATGTAGATTGTGTACCATCATTGAAATCATCTGCCATCTCTACTTTCCATGTACCAACTTTCGGGTGTACATCTACAGCACCCAACGTATATTCATCTCCAACTGAATGTATATCAACATCAACTACATTACTATTACCATTACCTGTTCCAGTGAAATATTCGGTTGCAAATACCAATGTCTTGGTTGCCCGACCACTATCCCCTGCAATTCTGGGTTTCTTAACGGAATAAACCACATCATATGTAGAGGAATTGTCAAATGTCAACTCCCGAAAAGTAAGATTAGCAGCTGGAGTTCCATCACCAAAAACAAAATGATCCAATGTTGCAGTATCAGGATTCTTAGCGGAAATAACCTCGACATGTAGTTTATTGGTAGCAAAAGTAGTACCATTAGTTATATTAGTAATTCCCTTTCCTGGATACAATACTTTCCATGCAGCAAAAGAATCGGAAGGATTACCTGCATTATACTGGGTACCATTATCTTCATAGTCTTCAGCATCATAAATATACTGGACAATACATCCATCCTCTTTATGCTCACCATTGTCATCCTTTACATAGATTCTGAATATATCTCCCCAACTAAGATCCTTATTTTTACCTACCTGTGGATGACCTGAACCATAAACATCAACTGCGGGATTAAATTTGGTAGTTAATCTAAATGCACCAACTGCCCCAGTTGCAGCAGAAATAGTCATTGTCTGTGAATTCGTAAAGGAAATGTTAAGACTATCACTTGTAACCAAACCTTGTTTTGCTTCTGCTGCTGTAGTCCATAACTCACCATATACCAACACATTATCAAGACTAGTCTGTTTAACTGGACCAGTAGTACCCCCACCACTCGGCTCTCTTTCAATTGCAAATTCTTCAGTTCCAGTCGTAGTAACCGTAAGAGTATTTGATGATGGAGTGAATCTTCCCGTTCTTCGTACTTCACTGATTTCTATACCATCAATAGATGTTATATTCTTTTCTGGAATTTCATATACAGATACATTCTTACTCGTATCATGTGTTGTCAATCCATCTGTTTGTAATTGACAGATTATTCTTGGAAATCCAGTAATTTCAGCATTTGTACCACCTATTCCCATACTCTCATCCAAAGCCAAACAATTTACTTTATCCAAAGTCTGACCATCAATGGCTTCTATATCGAATAAATAAATATCAAGTTCTCCAGGTATACCTGGATTTTTCCTTATATCCCTTATTCGAGCAGTACCACGTCTATGTGCATATCTACTTCCAGTCTCACCATATTGTGCAGCAGAACCCAAAATTCCCTGTGTAGTATTATATCCTTCTTGTTGATCTGTGTGAATTTCACCAAGAACGACATTCCAATATGGAGAATTAGTTTGAGTACTTGCAAATTGCATAAACTCATCACGATCATTTTCACTGGGATCCCAAAGTATTTCACCACTAGACAAACTAACACCATGACCATCATTCATACCATAAGTAAATCCAGCCTCTTGTGCATGAAACGCCACCATATTATGAGTATTATACAATCTCTTATTGTGTTCACCAGTGATATCCGTAGTGACATAAGTACCTATATCTGCATTCATACCTGATGATGGAATCTTTATCACATCAGTGGATTCTCTTGTCTTATCAACCTTCAACCATGTCGTATCATTCGTTTTTACTGTCTTACCATTGATTACTGCACACCCTGCACCAATACCAATCTCCAAATCTCCCTCAAAGGTAGTCGTTTCGGCTCCAGCATCTGGAGTATTCCTTCCAGCCAAACCATTTCTATCCGTCAATGTACTTGAATATTCTCTGATTTGAATATCAAAATCATCTACTATGTAATTACCATTTTCGTTGTAATCACGGTCATTGTATTCTATATCCGTGACGATTGATTCCACGAAATTATCATGTTTCTGAATAACACCACTGACTACTCTACATACTTCCACAAACCCTTGATTGTTTGCAGTTACTGTATCCGTCAATATTCTTTTTGCAAGAGTAAGTGAAATCTTGTACCTATGGGCACCAGGTGCAAGGTAATTGGTTGTTCCTTGTGCATTGTCATTCAGTGTAGAATCCGTACTATTATCAACAAAGGATTCACTCAATGTAAATCCGATTCTATATGATGGTGTTGTGGTGTATTTGTCGAGTACCAATGCTTGTGCAGTCACATTTACCATATGACCGTTTATGTAATATACTCCACCCCCGACTTGTGCAACCGAACCTGTTCCTGTTATTGCAGTACTAACACCTGCAATTCGACCAACCGTACCCACCGCATACTCAGTTCCAACTTCCCTTAATGATTCCGTATCAGAAAATGCACTCGTAGCACCATTCCCATCTAGATAAGAGACAAAAAGTGTCAACGATTCGGTAGTTGTTTGATCAGAAACCGCAATTACCTTTGCCTTTATGTATCCATTGGAATCTTCTATAGTTTTTCCAGGTAAGTTAGCTAACGTTATGTTCGTATTGAACCCAGTTGTACTTGTAGACAACTGAACATAACTGATATCCTTCCGTATTATGATTTCTCCTGGAACTAAATTATTACCATTTTCTAATATTGCATCCGTACCTTTTGAAATCTGATCTTGCAATATTGTTTGTAATTGTGTAAGTTCCCTTGCTTGTACCGAAAACGTTGGTCTAAAAAGTATCTTATGATAATTCTTAGATGCATCAAAATCATCGTAATAAGGACTTACGTTTATATTTTTCGTAGCCATTTCTTACCCCTAAAATTCTATTACTAAATCTATTTTGTCTGTCTGGTTAATTGCCCTTACAGGATAAGGTGGATCAGGATCCTCTAATGCATCCAAATGATCTATGTAAATGATATCCCCTGTATCTCGTATTATGTCGTAATCCACTAATGCCGTACCACTATCCAAAGTTATAGTTACACTTTCAGGTGAGTCCGTATCATCCTTTATGGTTGCCGTCAAATTACCACTATTGTTGAATGCTGTAGTCGAGTAATCTGGTATTATGTATATAAGCTTAGCTGTGGTATTCACATGAACTATTTTCCCAGTTGCATTTGTTCCTACTTGTGTTACTGTTACATCCTTTGCATTATCTGCAGCCAACTCCGTTTCCGTAAAAGTCACAGGACTTATAGTCGAATACTCCAATGCAATCCTCTGATCCTTTACCATTGCATCTGCACGTTCACCCGATACCAATGCATTCGTCCCAGTATCGATGATGTCTCTACTACCAGCAACCCCCAATGAAGTAGTTTTCACATTAGGTATACTTATAATTCCAACTTTTCTATAATCGTTATCGATATAAATACCACCTTCTGATAATTCATCATTCATAAAACTAACCAATATCATTATATAATGTCCTGATAATTCTGTTACTGGATCCCAACCATGTCCACCTCTTGGTGATAAAACTGCACTTAAATTTGCATTGGCAGTTGGAGTACCATCTATAGTAACATTAACTGCGGTGACATTCGTATATCCAGTACCTGCATTTGTTATATTGAAATACCTATCAGTTGTAGAAGTGTATGTTATAGTTGCAGCAAATCCACTTCCATCCCCTACTAACGTGATTGCATCTCCATTATTAGCAGTAGTCAAACTACTATGTTCTATACCAGTAATATGATTCACCGTACCACTGATTGCATTTTTCTGTATATCCCACTGATCTGTACTATCGTCTGATGTCAAAGTTTCTATGGGTAACCATGTACCACTTGTACCTACCCATTTATCCCAATCCGTCTGTGATATACTGTACATATACTTCCATACATAACCATCAGTTTCCCTAGATGGTTGTGTACCAGCAGTAGAAGTAGATGTTGGTTGTACCGTACTTGCCGATACTTCATCGTTATCCAAACATTTATATACATATTTGGTTCCACTCACTGATGTATTATTTCCAGTTGATCCAGTAACAACAAAATAAGGATTATCGGCATCACCATCCGCAACATTGGTATAGGTAGATAAATCTACCGAATCCGAATATCTATTATACACTGTTCCAGTAGTCCACTCATGAAAACGTGTGACATAGGTGACATCTGCAGGTAATATCTTTTTCAGTGCAAGTATTTCGTTATATAGTGATATTTCTTCACTTCGTTTATTGGTTGGAGTAAGTGTAGTTGTCGATGGATCTGAATCACTTGAGGCATACGGATCGATCTTTGCTAAAAACACATACTTATTTTCACTCGTATCCGCAAAGGAATCCTTGAACAACCTTGCATTTAGATGACTAAACTTCTTCGTTAATAGAACTGACATTGTTTATATCCTATGTGTATTATTAGATTAAGATGGTACTGAACCCAATGATGACAGAGAGGCCACCAACGAAACATTTCGTGCCCCCTTATAGGGGGTCATCAAAAAGGGGGGTCGGAATGAACCTCATATCTACCCCAATACTTGAGTCCTGCTGGATGTACCATATTTTCGATAACCTTACTCCAGGTTTCCACCATCACATTCACATCTATCAGATATGAGTACTCTTGATAGTATTTATTATCTCGTATTTTATGAACACCATCTAGTGTATTTGTCATATCTAGATATGCATCATCTGTAATAAGAGATCCCAAAGTAAGAGATCCAGTAGCCTTAGTATACGGAGTAGATTTGGCGGTAAATTCCAACAAGTCCGAAGTTGTATAGTTTATTCCAGGTTCGTATATTTTTACGTTCTTAATAGAACCAATAGGATTTCCAACTGGCCCAAGTGCATTAAGAACACCAGTAGTGTTTCCAGGAGTGTACACATATGGAGGGAATGTATAATTCACACCCCCATCTATGATTTCAATATCCTGTATACCACCACTATCGACACTCTTTATGATAGCAATTGCAGTTTGATCACACGCATCATATTGTCTCTTAACTCTAAATGTATCACTACCATTTGTGGTGATTACCTCAGATCCATATCCAGTATTACTTGTATGATCTGTGACAAAAACACCATCTATATCATTAATCCATATTTTATTACTATTACTATCCACATTTCGTATAGTTGCAGTTGCACCACTTGTTCCCCCAGTTAAGGTTTCACCAGCAGTAAGTGTACCACTTAAATTATAAATATCCAAGAAACTATTTGCAAATCGAATACTATTGGAAGTTGTGTAACCATTTCCCGCGGTTGTTATATAAATTTTTCCTACAGTAGTTTTCTCCAAATCACCTATAGACCAACCAACATTCCACCCAGATGGCTCTGGGTCAAAAGTAACGGTATCATATGGATAGTATCCTTGCCCACCAACCACACCAGCATTCGCAGTAAATGTGACTCCTGATATCCCTGACTTTAATTGACCTCTAAGATGGGTTGTGCCATCCGACAAATAAATCCAATTCCCACCTGAATCCTGACCCCTAAAATACTCATCTGCCGAAAACGTACCTACGATAGAATCCTCTAGGAAATCGATTTCCTGTATTGTAATTGTATTACTACCACTGTCCGATATAACATTTTCCCGTATAGATGATACAACTCCCTTGGCTCCAGATGTCTCCCCAACTATAAACTTACCCACCAATGTAGACAAATTACTAGTAACTGTTGGTGTAGTTGCGATTGTTCTGACAAATTTTCTTCTTGTGTAGTCACCGCCACTTGGGAAAACAGTTTCTTCTATAGGATAAGTTACCTGTACTGCCTTGTTATACAACATCCTGAATAGGAAATGATAACTTTGTTCGTTTCCCTTAGACTCATAAAACTGTTTAATCAACTTAATATTTTTTCGTGAGTCGGATGCAGTATCATACATGATCCCATTCATGAATTCATTTCGGAAATTCTTCAAAAATCCTACAATGGTTTCATCAATATCCTTCAAACTTTTTAATCGAATCAACGAATTATACACATTCCCAGATTCATCTCTGAGTGTAAGTATATTATCATTCTTAATAGTGTTTATACTAACATTATGATAATCCGTGAGTCTTGGTGCATAACTAATCTCCAACCACTTATAGTAATTCTCCACAAAACTAGCAAACCTAGAGTGATCGAAACTCGATGACAATGGATCGAGATCGTTCTTCACATAGGATGGTAATTGTGATAAAACCAATGAAGAAATTTTCTTTTTGAGATCGTCTTTTTTCATTCTTAGGTTGTACTATCTTTTTCCATTACTACCGTTATATCGGAGTCATCCACCGTCAATATTTGCCCAGTTAATGGTTTGATATCTATATTATCGGTAGTTACAGTTAGTTTTATGTAGGTATTACCACTCGTTATAGTGGAAATGTTAATCGGATTTACTACTATAATACCACTCAGATAATCAATTGTACCAACATTATCGGTTATAACCGTATTTGCAGAATCCACCAGTCTTAATACACCAGAGCTATCCCTAAAACTAACCGTAGTTGTACTATCCGTCTGTATAAAAGTTTCAGAAACTAGAGTTCCAGACTCCACAGGACTGTTCAACTTGATTGTCCATGCATCGGTCAATGTCGAATTTGTATTAGGTGTCAATCTTTTTATCAATTTAGCAACCGTATAGTTACTCCGAATGGATGTATCACTATCATCAATTGAAGTTGAAAGTTTGGAATGTCTGAATGTATCATTGAATCCATCGAGATTAGTCGATGCATACGATTTTATTGCAGCTATAACACTTGCTTGAACAGTTCCTTCAGGATTTAAAGAAGTAGTGTCATTATATTTGACGGTACTTGTTATTCCAAGAAAGGTATAATCGGGATCTACTATTGTCGGTGTTATACAAAGAATCTTATTTGGTGCTAATATCTCATCCGTTATATTAAGTTTATCTGCATCCGTAAGTGTATATCCAGTTTGCGGTTTGATTGCAATAAACACCTTACCGTACTCAGGGGGATCATTGATTTCACCACCCCATGTAGAAACTGCAGCTGCATTTGGAAACTTGTTCTGTATGAACGTCTTGTAATCGTTTGCAGTTACAGTTCGTTTTTGCGTCTGAAACGATTTCGGTGCAAAAAACTTCACCGATTCATTGGTTTCTGGAACTGCACCACCAGTAGTAGATGATGTGACCACGACATCAGTAGTGGTTATTCCTCCAGGAGTAATGGAACTTGCCAATGTAAATGCCCTTGTACTAGCTGCATCATTCAGTCCAATACCATTTGCACCTATTCCTGTAGATGTCGCATACTCCAATTGTATTATATTACCTGTAGACAATTTCTTACCGAATACCCCATCACCAAAAGTTATCAAATACTTTCCACTTTCTACTTCTTCCAAGAAATAGGTTTTTGATGTTGCCGTAAGTGTCGATATTTCATCAAATTTGGTATACGTTTCTGTACCTGTATCAGTTGCACTATTCTGTACTGTAACAATAAGTGTCGAGAGATCTGCATTTTCTTGTATTTCAAATCGTTGGCCTATATTATTGGTATCGACCACATAAGATTTAGTTACCTGTTTTCCCTCATTCAGTATAACACCCGCTATCGTGAACTCTGTTTGTGAAGCAATTGATGGTACTGTAGAATATGCATTCAATGTAATGAAATTATATGATGTACCATCACCACCAGTTGCAGTAAATTTACTACCTTTGGGGAGAGTATATACGGTATTCTCTGAAGGTGCAGTAGTTGCAGTCATATTCAAAGTCACAGTTGCACTTGCACTTTTTGCGGAAGTAGGTACATATCCCAAATGTTTTGCAATAGAAACAATTGAAGTTCGATTGGATGCACTATCCAAGAACATCTCATTAGCCACCATGTTTACATAATATGACATATAATGTGTATTGTATGCTAGAACATCCATAAGGATATTCAGTGCAGATCCCTCAAATCCATAATCTTGGAAATCGGACTGTGATGAAAAATAATCCTTAAGATTAGTTTTTATACTATCGAAATCTAATTCTGTTACTCTTAAATTTTCCTTGGCCATATTATCTTATCCGTTCTAATGAAAATTCTAACTCTTGAGTGTCAACTGGATCTGGATTATTCACTATACTATAAAGTATAGTAACTTGATACGTTTGCTCATCCATCGAAATCACACCCACATCTATCAAATTGACTCTAGGTTCATAGGTATTTATACAATCCTCTATGGATTTGGCAATGACAGCTGCAGTTACAGGACTCGATAACTCAAACAACAAATCACGAACCCCACATGATATTTCTGGATGAAATGGTTTATCAAATCTATCCAACATTATCAATGTTTTTATAGACTGTTTTACTGCATCATTGTAGTTCTTTGTTCCTACATCCTTAGTAATCAAATTCTTCGAGAAATTGATATCCAAGTCATTGTACTTTCTAGTGTGTATAAGCATAGTTCATTCCTATGTAACTACATCCGTTGCCTGTGAAGTTGCAGCTGCAGCTGTTTCTGCTGCTTCTTCTAAATCTGCCGCAATTGCAGCCGCAACAACTACAGTATCCTTCACAATTACTTCTCCCATTTTTATTGAAGTCGGGAGTACTCCCGCGGGATTATTAACAACACCTATCCCAGGAGGTATACCCACTGCTAAAGGTAATGAGGAAGTCCATTGTAACGATGAAACATATCCTCCCTTCCCAGGATTAACTATAACACTCCCATCCACAACAACAGATCCCTTTATATATAAATCCCCTGTTATTGTTGCATCAGAATCTATGGTAGTATATCCTGTATCCATTTCTATAATTCCAATGCCCCCACCTGTAGTAGTTTTTTCCGTTTTAATAGAAATCGATTCAGTGGATTCCACTACTTTACTCTTACTGACTTCCTTTATATCACCATTTACATTTATATTTAGATCACCATCTATGTGAATATTTTTATCATCTAGTGTTAATTCATAGTTTTTACCTTTGATTTTAACCACCTGTCCACCATCTGGATGTATCTCATAAAAGGATCCAGATCGATGTCTAACCGATATACGTTCTGCACCCTTGGTATCATCTACCTCAAACACATGACCCGACTCACTTTCAGTCACCTTATTATAGGGATATGTAGCTGCATATTTGGTTTCTGGTTCCGATACCAATGGTAATACAAGAGAACTTTTTGTCAAGGAATTAGTACCCAACAACGTACCAGATTTCTCACCCACAGCAAGTTTATGGGTATTCATTTCACCTTCTTCCCTTTCCGTAACTAACAAAGGTTTAGATGGTTTTGTTGTATTGGTTTCTGGGTCGTTAAACCCCTCATTTGGTTTATTCTTATTGATCATTCCATAATCTATTTGATGTGTCATTACAGGTTCTTGTGCATTCTTACCATCACGAAAAAACCCCATCACCCAAGTACCTTCTCTGGGTCCTGTTGGGGTACTATCTGGTTCTGAAGTTATTGGAGTTGCAGGATATGCCCAAGGTAACGATGCAGTAGGTATTTCATGTTTATCCTCTGTGTGAAATCCAAGTATTCTAACCCTACATCTACCTATTTTCAATGGATCGAGTCTATCCTCAACCACACCTTGCCACCAAACATATTCAAATCCCATAAAATTGTTTGTATTTTCCATATCAACTCAACTCCTTCCGTAATGGTGTAAAGTACGAATCTTTCACTAATTCCAATACGGTTTCATGTACTCCATCACCAAATATATTTCTCACAGCCAAAACCACATAATTCCCAGAATACAATTTATCTTCCGTTATCTCTCCCATAGTAGCACCCACTGTTGGACATTCAAAATAAACCAAATCTCCAGTTCTTCTATTGGGATCTCCTGGAACATTCAATACAAGTTTATATGAATCTAACTGTTGTAATTGTGATGTTCTTATCTGTATGGATTTTTCATGATGTGATGTATCCCTATTGGAAACTGGAACACCACCATACATCTGATAATGTATGGGTATCAGCAATTGATGACTATCGTATTTTTCATCAAAATCATCTATCGTTTCACCAACCAACATAGTAGACTGTTGATTATCACTTGTACTATTGGTTGTATTGTTTTCCTCCACATGAATATACTCATCATAGGTTTCTTTATAATCAAAATTATATTTTTTGTATTCACGTTTGACTATATCATGTGTTATCAATTTACTTCCATACATCCCCCTGGATAGATTTTGTATTATATTGGAGGTGGAATCCACGTTATAACTATCAGCTATAGTATGTGCAATCCCTGTATTACTTTCACCTACATTTTTCATTCCATAACTATATTTTGTTTTAGTACCATTTGGGTATGCAATTTTATCCTTTCTCACATCATCAATAAGTTTTTCCATAGATACAAAATTAAATCCATCCAACGTTTCAAAAAAGAAATAATTTGCACCATCATGATCTTCGGACATACCTCTAGAAGCTAACCAATTCATACTATGAAGTGGACTCCAATTCGGAATTATGACATCATGTAAATTTCTAGTTTTCTCCACAACAAGTACTTTATCCGTATCCAAATAATCATCATAGATAGATTCCACCATATCCGATATATTTCTACCAATATAACTTTTACTGATTTTAATACTAGAACTAGTAATAAATTCTTCCGATACAAAATTAATCATATATCCAGCAACATCCTCACCAACCGCGGTATATTGTGTAATCCCATACACACGAAATTTCTTCTCAATCGGAGTAGAATCAGTCAAAAGTGGATTATCAAAAATAAGAGTTATACTTTCATGTCCAACAATAGGATACTCCACTAATAGATTATTGGTATCTGTAATTGCAATATTCCCAGACAAGGTATCCTTAAATAGACTCTCGTAGATATTGATCTGGTCAAAAACTTCTACCAAAGACAACTCAGTATTCAATGGTGAAGACAAAAAAATATCATGTAATACAAAATCCCCTGGAATTGGAATGTTATTAGGATTCGTCAACATTAGTTATTTACTATACCTCTAAGTTCATCCGAAAATCTAGTTGCAAACTCACTCATCAAAACATTTACTGTTCGTTTCTTTTCGTTTTCGAGTGATTCATATTCCCTATTAGTTATAGTAGATGTACTACCTGTTCTATCTATTATGTTTGAATCTGAATCCTCATAATGATGAGGTGCATCAGTGTGATTAGAAACACTTATTATTTTTCCAACTGCACCACTTTGATCACCCTTCACAAAATGATCTGTTCCATCTACCACTTCAAAAGTTCCACTCGTTATCGAATACGATAGATTTAAATTTGTGGGATCGAATTCAGTAACAACACCAATTCCATCCACTCCAGTAGTAGTACCATTAGATAAATATTCCGTAACTGTCTCTCCGACCACAAAAAATCTTTCTATAGGATTGGATTCTACTGCACCATACGATCCATCACTCAAATGGGTAGTCGGTAATACTATTGTCTTACCTGGGTATTTAGTTGCAACAAATTTATCCATTTGTTCATCATTTAATATCCAATCATAATACGGATCTTCTATATTATTAATCATCATCATTATCCAATGATTATCAACAGTACCATATTCATCGAAAGATGCAACCTCTGGTCTCTCAGATGTATTCAATATTCGTTTATGATAATTGGTTATGAAATTACCCAAATTCTTTCTAAGTGCAACCCGTCTGAATACATCCGTCACAGTAGTGGTATTCTTGGTACTATCCATATTATATTCCATTGTTGGAAAATTATTGAAATACATTTAACTTATCCCCCTGCGGCAGTCCATCTTTGATCTCCACCAGCCGTTTTATATTCAGTACTATATTCACCTTTCATACCAGCCCCAGCAAGTGTATCCCTAGTGACAAGATCTATTTCCTTAAATGATAATTCCAATTCAATTACTGTTGGATCACCATCACTGAATGATTGGTAAGTACCTTCTGATGTATAATTAACACCAACTTTATCCAACACACACCTTCCGATTTTTGTTAGATATTCATTCGTATACATAACATCATTTCTTTTATGTAAAAAATGAATCTCCCATTGACTTGGATATGTAAAATATTTTCTACCATCGTGATATCCAGGACTTGCCAAATACTTAAAAGTATCTACTATATTTTTTGCCTCCACGGATTCTCGCGGAGATGTTGGCATCATTTTATGTTTGAAAACAAATTGTCTAAAATTGATTCCTTTGAAATACATTTCTTGATGAGTATTTTTTACTATACCCTTATCTCTCCGACTGCGAGCCCCACCCGTTATCTTAGATACCAATTCATTGAGACTATCCTTTGATTCCGAATAAATTTCCTTTACACCTGCACCAACCCCTTCGGTCACCAATGTATTCAATAGAGCACGCATTTTCTGTTGTCCAGATTCCTCTGTATTCCATTCAAGACCCACTTCATCCACTAGACCATCAGGTAAGGGGAATATCATATTAGTTACTCTCTGGAACATATTTCCTGCAGCACGCGTTCCACCACCATAACCATAATACACCATACAATGTCGTAACTCAGATCCAATATCAGAATCACGCATCCCAGGGGAATACATAATACTACCACTACCAATTCCCTTATATGGTATCAATCCAGCATTCTGATTCCAATAAGATGCCGGTGGTTGTTCATCTTTTAGTGCCTCACGAACTGCCTTCTCCTGTTGTTTCCTATTCCCCACCTTAGATTGGGTAGCTTGTTTATGTTCTTCATTTACCCATGATGTTCTACCTGCAATATTAGCCATACATCATCCCTCCTTATTACTATTTATAAATAATTGTATGGCATACAAAGGGAAGTATATACCTACAAATCCACATAAGTATATAGGCAACCAACAGAACGTGATATACCGTTCATTGTGGGAACGTAGGTTCATGGTATACTGTGATACCACTGATAAAGTTATTAAATGGGCAAGTGAAGAAGTTACTGTAAAGTACATCTCACCTCTGGACAGGAAATGGCACAAATACTACCCCGATTTCTATGTAGAATTATCTAATCAGAAAGGAATAACCAAAGAATATCTAATAGAGATCAAACCAAAAAAACAACTCAAGAAACCCAAACAACCATCAAGAAAATCCAAATCCTTTTTGTGGGAATCGAGGGAGTATGTAAAAAATATGTCCAAGTGGGAAGCTGCAAAACGGTTCTGTGATCACAAAGGTTGGGAATTCAAGGTACTGACGGAAGATCATTTACTCTTATAAATATAGATATGAGAACAACAATACTCAATGACATCTATGAACGAGCAAGAAGACTTGATCGTGATGTCCCCAGACAATGGTTCATACAACAAGCATCCAATTTGACCAAAGCCCCAAGAGAGATAATACGAGAAAACCCCCAGAATCTACAAACATCAGTTGATATAGGTAGATTGTACCTATATCTCTATGACCCAAAAAACAAACGAAAACTACCATACTACGATGTTGCACCCCTATCCCTGATATTAGAAAAGGGAACAGAAGGATTTATCGGAGTCAACTTTCACTACCTACCCCCACAACTCAGACTTGCATTATTAGGTAGTGATCCACGAACAATTCTACGATCAAAGGAAGTGAAACCACTTATGCGAAACTACCTATATAGTAATGTAAAGAGTAGATTTCTGAATATCCTACAAGAAGAATGGGATATGGTTTCTGCACTTCCAGTCGAGAGATTCCAAAAACAGAGTAAATCGTATGTATGGAATGAGACACTAGGAGAGATATAATGGCATTCAATGGATTCAATTCAACGGCATTTATGTCGTATATACAAAAAAATAATGGACTTGCAGAAGGTTATAGATTCATAGTAAGTATTCCAGCATTAGCCAATGATGAACTATTACAATTCATGTGTAAGGAAGCAATCATCCCTGGTAAAGAAATAGAAATTATGGAAAAAACATATGGTTATGGAACAACCCGTCAACTACCAAAATCGGAAAAATATGAAAATGTAAATTTAAAATTACAATGTACTAATGGTAAAAACAAAGGTGGATATCCAGAATGGAACTATTTCTATGATTGGATGGAAAACGTTGTTCAAACAGGTACCAATATAGTTGGTTACAGAGAAGATTACATAGAAGATGTTCATATAAACACATTCAATCGTGGTAACCAACTAGTACATCACACAATATTACCAAACACATATCCAATAAAAGTAGGTGACATATCCCTATCAATGGAACAAAAGGAAGTAGAATTTGAAGTGACATTGGCATGTGATTATGTACTACACAACAAAATGATCGGTCGTGAAAATTCCGCACAACTTGCGGAACATGATTTCAATGCCAAAGAATGGATGAGAGGTACGACCAACGCACATAGAAACAAACTGGGACCAGATGTATCACATATGCCAAATCGGTTATATGATCCATCACAGAGAGAACAATTTCAATAACAATTAAGGAGAAGTGAATAAATTATGCCTTTACCAAAGTTAGATGTACCGACTTATGAAATGGAACTTACATCAGGAGACACAATAACATACCGACCATTCTTGGTCAAAGAAGAAAAAATACTATTCATGGCATTGGAGGGGGAATCCCCCAACGAAATGGGAAGAGCCATGAAACAGATAATAACTAACTGTGTAACAGAAACTATAAATATAGACAATCTTCCACTATTTGAATTAGAAAACATCTTACTAAAAATTCGATCAAAATCAGTAGGCGAAAAGGCAGAAATAGCATATCTCTGTCAAGAGACACATGAAGATGAAGTATGTAATAATCGTATAGAACTGAATGTGGATCTAAATGACGTAGAATTAGAAATAATCGAAAACCATACCAAAGAAATTCTACTGACCGATACTATCGGAATATTAATGAGATATCCAAAACTTGATTTGATGGATAGAAATATAGATCTAACCGATACTGATGAAACATTTAGAATAATAGAAAGTTGTGTTGAATTCGTATTCGATGAAGAAAGTACATATGCAATGGATGATTACTCTGAAGATGAACGAACTGAATTCTTTGAAAGTCTAACCCAAGAACAATTTACATCAATTCGTGAATTTTTCGATACCATCCCAAGACTAAGATTTAGGGATATATACGAGTGCGACAAATGTGGTAATGAAAGTGAATTGGTAATGGAGGGTCTTGAAAATTTTTTCGTATAATCCTGAGTCATGATGATCTCAGGAACAGATATCTAAGTAACTTTGCAATGATGCAACATCACGGCTACAGTTTAACTGAACTCGAAAATATGATGCCATGGGAACGTGAAGTATACATCCAATTACTTTCGGATTGGATAGAAGAAGAAAACCAACGTATCCAAAAGGAAAATGCAAGAATAAATCAGACAAATAGGTAAAGGAAAATGGCAGAAGATAAAACATATAGTGAATTATCCAAATTAGCAGAACGTATAAAGGATACAACTGAAAGCATCGAAAAAGAAGCAGAACAAATGGAAGATGCATTCGGTAATATTTCCACTATGGGGGAAATAACTGGTGATTCATTAGCTACAATGACAGCTAAATTAAAGGAATATCAATCCTCCATAGTATCTAATGCCAAAGTAATGAATTTAACAACTGCACAACAAGAAAAATTCCGTAATGAGTCATTAGAAGCAACAAGATCACTTCTAACGTTAAATGATGAGTTATCCAAAGGGGGAGGGATATCAAAAAATTCCTTTGCGACAATGCAAAGTGCAATGCAAGTAGTTACAAGTGGTATAACCTCATTCACAGGTGAACTAAACAAATCCGAAAGGGATTTGGAAAAACGGAAAAAAGAAGAAGGTGCAGCTGGTGCAGGAATGATCCAACGAAAACTGGAAGAATCGAGAACAGAATATCTAGAAAAATTGGAAGCTGCATATGCAGAAGGTGGGATGATGAAAACCTCCTTTGCCCTCATCGGTAAAAAATTGGGAGATATTGTCCCTGGATTATCACCGATGCTTGAAGTAATAAAAAATTCATTGTTATTCCAGACAACAAAACAATTAATGCTTCCATACTGGATAAGATACAAAGAATGGAAATTCAGGAGAAAACTACAAAAGGCACAACAAAGGTTTTTCAACCGTGGCGGAGATCCAGAAAACAGATTCTTTGATCTCAGAGACAGAATGTTAGGTGCATTAAGTAAACTTGGTTGGGGGGTTGGTGAGACATTTGAAGCAATAAGAGATGTACGAGAAAAGGGACTTGGAATAAAAGATTGGCACAAATTAGGTGAAAGACCATTTGATTCGGAACAAGCAAAACAATTAAAAGAGTTTGTAGAGAAACAACAAGATCTAAATGATATCACTATTGAAAGACGTTACGATGATATAGCAGCCAGAGAAGAACAAAAAGAACTACTTGAAAATCAAATTGCCGCAACAGTGACTATAGGTGAAGACGGAAAAGAAAAATGGCCATTGGAATCTATCAAAAAATTCCACGAAGAACTAGTTCCGCTACACAAACAAGATGTTCGAGATCAAGAAGAAATACTAAGATTACAAGAATCCAAACTGAGAATGGATAGTACAGAAGAAATAGAAAGAGCATTACAAAAAGGGAACGAAAAGGGTGCATTTGGTGATATAGAAGTGAGATTTAAGGACTTAATTGCAATAAACAAGGAAAATGCAGCAGAAATACTTACACAAGCAGAATTGACAAGAAAACAAGATATGGAACTACATTCAGGTAGTCCTCCATATGCATCTGCATTACCTGATATTCTTATTCAATCAAAAAAACAAACAGCTGCACTAGAACAAGACGAGGCAGTCAAATCAAAAATAGGTAATGCATTCGGTGAAATGAAAGGTAGATTATCAGGAATGATGAGTGGTGCAGTAGGATTCCTAAAAGGCATTGCAACAGCAGTAAGAGGTTTACCAAGACGAGTAGGAAAAGCACTTGTAGGATTGGGTATGGGTCTAATGACAATGTTCAAAGCAATTGGTTCTATTACTAAAAAGGAACTATTTATTGGATTGGCTGCAATAACAGGACTTTCTTTGAACATGGTACTTCTAGCAAAGGCAGTAAGTATAGTTGCACCTGCACTGGTAAAGATCTTTGGTGGATTATCAAAAATTATAGGTGCATTTGCAGGAGCAATACAAAAAATAGGTGGAGTTATAGTAGGAATTGGAAAAGTTGTAATTGAATTTATGGGTACATTCGTACAAAGTATAATTGATCTATCGAAAGTTCCTTTCTGGAGTTTCGTAAAAATATCTGCAGGATTTGCTATGCTTGGTGTTTCACTATTAGCGTTCAGTGCATCTGCAATAATCGGGGGAATAAGAGCACTAACTGCATTGGGTAAGGCATCCACTGGTTTAGCTGCATTGGCAATGGCAATGGATGACCCCGAAAGATTGGCAGCAGGGTTTGATATTTTAGCAAAATCTGTTGCTAGATTTGCCAAATCCGCAGAAAATATTACTCCAGGAATGACTACATCCCTTCAAAGTATTCTAAATACCCCAGGAGGACAAGTAGCACTTATGCAGGGTGCAGGAAGCAATAAACTTGTGGCTCTCAGTAATGCAAACACTACACTGACAAATGAACAACTCGGTATGGGAGGAAATGTTACTATAGTGAATAGTGCAGTTGCCAATACTGAAGGGAATTCAGTTGCAATTCAACGATCCCCACACGATGATACACTAACCCAATCAACAAATACAGTTCCAAGATAAAAGACACGACAATAAAAAAGGCCCTTTCGGGCCCATTGGTTTCCTAACTAATCACTTGACTCAGAATTCTAATATTACGTCTAACTCTCCTTTTTATATGAATCAGTTTTATCACCTCGCTTTCGTCTTTTTTGTAACCATCTCTTGATTCTGATACTTTTTCTTGAGAAAAATCTATTTCTCCCATCAGCAGTAGATTCCATCAGTTTATCAAAATTATCACCGCCAATAGTTTTTTTCAATTGCATCAGAAATCGTTTATTCACCGATTTGGAATCTTTCGATTCATGGATGTCATGTAATGCCCTTAAGTAAACATCTCTTGCCCTAACAAGTACATTATCTTCCAGTTGCAATACAAATGTGGTATGAAACCACATATTCTGATAATAAGGCAAAACAGTCTCCCAATGGAATCTACGTTCTCCGCCATCATACTGTCTATGTTCTTGACGTTTTGCATCTGCAATAGACATCCCACCTGCAAATATCATACCAGTTAGAATGGCAAACATAAATCCTACAAACAAACTTCTAGTTTTCATTCAATTCTCCTTAACATAAAATTTACCTCTACTATATTAGACAAACGAAACCCCATTTTGTTCGTTTTTTTTTTGATTTTAATAAGGTAGGAATGAAAGGGGGAGTAGTGTGTGGTGGACGGTGACTCCCCCTATCACTACTATTTAGGAACCACTTGCAAGTTTCTCAAAGTAGTCCATTGTACCCTCTGTACCAGAGGCAACATCATCCGATTTAGTGATGACGGGATCAGCAGATTTAGGTGCAGTAAATTCATCTACATTAAACTGTACAGCTGTATCCTCTACCAAACCAAGAACTTTTTCCATCTTGGTTTTAAGTTCATCATATGATTTAAACTGATCCTCTGCAATCAACTCAGTTAAACTGTGTACTTGATTGTAGACTTCCTCAAGTTTATCGTCATCGAACTCACCCAATGTAGCTGGTGAATCGAATTCGGACTTATCATAATTAACAAACCCATCTAACATACGAATCTTGAGTTTGAAATCAGCACCACTCCACAGACAAAACGGATTCATCGAATCCTCATCCTCAAATTCAGGATTCATTGCTTCATTAAGTTTATCAAAAATCTTCTTTCCATAACGATATAGGAAAACTTTTCCTTCGTTCTCTGGGTGTGCAGGATCTTTGATCACATAAATGTTGGAAATGTGACTCAAACGCCGTTTCTGTTTACGAGCTTGATCTTTACCATCTTCGGTTCCATTGTTCCAAAGTTTGGTATTGTATTCACTAACTGGATCTTGTTTATTCAAAGTAGTTAATGAATTCTCAATGTACCAACCACCTGGTCCTTGAAAACCATGATTCCACAAACGAACCCAAGGCATATCCTCACCTTCACGTTGTGGTAGGAATCTAACAACTGCATAACCGTTACCAGATTTATCACGTTCAGGTTTCCAATACCGATCATCCTCATAACCCTTCTTATCAGGATCTTTCAGTTTGTTGGCTTCTTGTTTAAGTTTACTCATTAGATCATTCTGATTTCGTTTCAAAGTTGCAAACGACATATTTGTATTCTCCTTATTTTTGTATAGCTTTGTATTCTAAGTATTACAGTTTTTTGGAAATGTCAAGCATTTCCTTCTTGTATTCGTCATAATTGATATTCAAAAATACTAAGTATTTCTCACATAACAACTTCAATTTCTCCCAACGTGGATCATATAACTCCTTATCATATTTATCAAATAGATTGTACAACTGATTGAGTATGATAAACGTTTCCAATGTAACTATCTTCCTATTCACATATTCCAATAGAAGTGGATTCTTACCACCCTTACCAAAAAAGAAATTAGTCTCTTTGGAATCATTCACCAAAGTCTCAATATCCTCACGAAATACATATCTCATAGACTGTATTCGTTTTTTCCAATTCTCATAGATCTCATGTGAATCTAAATTCCACAATCCACCATATTGATCCCCATTTACGAAATTTGAAACCGTAACATTGGTCATTTCATCAGGAGTATACATCCTACCCCATTCATCCAACAACGAACCAATGTTACGTTTATCCTTATCCAATCTTTTCCGATACGTCTTGGGAGTTATCCGTTCCCGCATACCTCTCAAATCACGAACCGTCATAAGATTTTTCTTATTGAACCAAACATACAGAGGATTCCAAACCTTGTATGCCTCGTATCCTTGTCTCGTCATATTGGTAACACACCATCATTAGGTAGAAAGTTCAACGATTTAGCTTCATAGAACAACTTATCTCTAAGTTCATTGGTGATCAATTTAGGAACTATTTCTGTCTCTATCTCATTACGAGTACAGTATTCCAATATACCATCAATGAAAGAGTCTATTCCACATTCTTCCATCAAACTCTCTACTCCTGATTCAAACTGAATCGGAGTTGGTATGTTCTTCAACTCCAAAAATTCTTCTTCAGTTATTGCCATTATCTATCCTGTTCTGTATAAAAAGTATTCTTACCCATACAGCTGCAATTTCCATACCAACTTTAACGATGATTCTGAAGCATTTGGAATATAGTTTGAGACAAAGACTGTGCCTGTGCCATCATTGCCAATGCAGTCTGTTGTTTAATCTGATTTATGGACATATCAGTAATTTCTTTTGCCTCATCCAATGCAGTCAAACTATTTTTGTTATTTTCCGTTTGTAATATCATCCCTTCCAAATTAGTAATAGTAAAATCAAACCTACGAATAGTTGCACCAATCTGTGATTGTTGTCCAATCAAATCATCCAGTGCCTTATCGAGTACTTCAACTGCACTAGCTGCATCTCCACCACTACTAATATCAGTATCTTTGAGTGATGTAATAGTGTTTCCATCAACCCCTCTATCACCTAATGCATCAGCAGATGCATCACCCAATGACAATTGAATTTGTTCATCAGCAGTATCATTAATACCAATTGCAACAGTCTTATCCATAAAAGAACCATCTAGTAATTCGATACCATTATACTTGGTAGTCGAAACTACAAAATCAATTTCATCAATGAGTTGTGCATATTCATCAGAAAGAATTGTCCGTTCTTCTTGTGAGATATTCTCGTTTGCAGATTGAATTCCAATTTCCTTCAATCGTTCAACAATAGTTCTAACTTGGGCAATTCCCGTATCAGCAGTTATCAAAAGATCTTGTGAATTCTTGACATTTCGATTTGCTTGTTCCAATGCAGTAATTTTGTTAGTCATTCGGACTACTGATGCAGAGTCAACACTATCATCAGAAAACGATGGAATCCTAGATCCCGTTGCAATCTTCTCTACGTTCTTCTCAATATCCTCTGTTGCTCTCTTGTAATTGTCGTATGCAGTATACATTGCACGTTGTAAACCTTGTATCATTTGTTACTCCTATAAAAAATTGTTATACTTATATATCGGCATTTTCCAGGAAAACTTTAGGCCTTTTTTCATTTTATTTTATACTCCATATCGGTAATTCCTTGAACCATGCAACAACTTTTTGCCATGTTGTTAAGGGTACTGGTTCCTTTTCCTTTTCTACAAATTCCCACGTTATCGGTGGCCCTTTCACCCCCTTAAACACTTTTTGTCTTTTGAATTGTTTACTTTTGGGATTACTTCTGTAATGTTTCGAGTTCATACAACCCTTCCTCTTTTTTCTCTATTACGTTTGTATCCACATCTACGTCTATAACCCTATGAACAAGATCAACATTAATTGCACCAGTTGGTATTCTTCCCTCAGTATCAATAGAACCCAGTAAAGATAATCTTAGATCTTTGAGATTTTCCAATTGTTCTTTTAGATTATCCTCAATAATACTTATCTTCCTAATCATATCCTCAGTCGATTTTGGAACTGGACTCAAATAATTCATACATCTCTCCCTAAAATTTCGTGGTGACTACTTGTATCACATCGGCGAGCCACCTGAGCCTTCCTACATCTGCTTGGGTCTATTATAGACACTTGGAGATATAGTAGGGGATTCTGTTGACAGGTTCCCCATAGACCCCGACTTACCTATTATTATTAGGCAGCCATTTGTAATTCATAATCGTTTCCAATTATTAGTTTGTAACATTTTCGTTTGTTACCAACGTCATACCCTCATCTCCACCATCGTCATACCTGTCGAAACCATTGCACCCCCATAATGGTGGAGGTGAGGGGAGTCGAACCCCTGTCCAGTGTACCGACAACTTTGATTAATAACGGTTATGAACTCCATATTAGTATAGCTGCAATTTCCGTACCAACTTTATACAGTAAAACTCTCACCGCATCCACAAGTACTATTTGCATTTGGATTGACTATCTTGAAACCAGCACCATTCAATCCACCCTCAAAATCTACTGTAGAACCTGCCAAATATAAGACACTACGGTTATCCACAATAAGATCGAACCCACCGACATCAACAACCTTATCAGCATCCCCACCATTATCGAACTCCAATTCGTACATGAACCCTGAGCAGCCACCACCGACTACCTTGACCCGTAATCCGTGTTCCTGATCACTCCTAAGTTCCATTGCTTTGGTTTTTGCAACATCCGTTATTCCTACCATTACCCTATCTCCTAATTGTTGAACATATTAACATCTACAAACAACTGTTGGAAATGATACTTTGCATCAACATCCAACCCAACACCCCCCGTAGTGTCAACATATACCGATTTAAATTTCTTATCATAACCAGCTAGTTTGTATCGATTGTATTGTCGGTTAAAATCCTCATCAAAATCCTGTACTGTTTCAAACTCATCTGGATCATTAACATCTATTCCCCAAACTTCTTCGGCATACTTCAATATATCCACACGAACTATATGGACTTCTTTAATCTCAAAATCTACTAATGAAACCTCATTCCAATTAGATCTCTTATTTTGTTCACCAATAGGATCAAATACACCAGATTCCAATGCCTTTAAATTAGGTTTCCATACTTGCCTTTCAATCTTATCCATATAACGTTTAATTGCAAATCCCTGTAACTTCCTCATAGTAACATTTCGTTTTAACTTACCATCTGCACGTTTTAACTCATCTTGAAATTCTTCCCATTCCTCTGACTCCAATGGTATGTGTAGGTATTCCCAAAAATCAGGAGATCCACCAAACCTCTTTTCGAGTTCATATAGGATCTCATCTCGTACATCCTGTATCTGTTTTTTCATACCTTTCCACAACATATCAAATCCCATACTTTGAGTAATATTCTGCAACATGATCCATCTACGACCCTGTTCATCTACCAGAGTATGTAAGTCAATATCAGATGACAATACTGGTGAACCTTTCAATACAACTACCATTCCACCTTCTTGTGCAATCCCATCACGAACCCTTTCTATAGCAGAATCCGACAAGTACGTCATTGCCGAAACTTGCTTACGGGATCCTTGAAGTACAATAAGATCCTCAAACCCATCAAAGTTTGTTATGTGTACTGCTCTAATAGGTTTCCGTTCACCTAATAACCTATCGAACATCTTCTTACTGATAGGTAATGCAAGATCAGTCGTGTCTATATTCTGAAAAACCAGATCTTTGGTTTTCTTCTTACCCCATACCTCTGTTAGATGTTGTTTAAATGTATTCATAATTTCTCCTATTAAGCTTTACCATGATCATTTAGTTCACCTATCTCAGTAATGAAGAATTTCACCACGAAAAATATTACTATCCCTGCACCCGTTCCCCCACCAATAATCTCTGCAACGTTTTCTCCCAAGAAATCCAATGCCTCCAAACCAATACTCCCCAACAAACCAGTTACCCCAATACCAGAAACTGCATGTATCTGACTCTGATCCTGTTTCAATTTAGGATCAGATTTAGCTGCTTTGACTAACTCATGATGAGGATCTTTGAGTTTCGGATATTTCTTTGCCACATCTTATTCCACCAAAGTACTATAGTTTTTAATTGCATCCTGCAATGGTTGTACCCATCTGTCTCTGTGTTCACAGAATATTTGTGGTGGACTATCTTGTACTGTTATGATTGTCACTAACATTCCAATACCCTGTCCTGTTCGTTCTTCCCACATAATTGAATATGCACATTCTTGCATGAAGTAATCACTCAGCCACTCATAATCCTTCTTCCTTATCGATGTCTTGAAATCTATGATTGCAAGTTCACCATCGAATTCTGCAATACAATCACAACGACCCGCAAGTTGTAGATGGTCTGAATACAGTGGTACTTCCTGTGCATATATGTTATCTACATATTTATTTAGATGGGGTTCTATGGACTTAAACATATCAATACTAGAATAGAGTTCTTGGATTGGTATATCTGTCAACTTGGTAAGTACATCATCATTGTTCAAATGGTTTTCAACCATCTGGTGTACCCTTGTTCCCCGTTGTCTAGCTGCAGCACTAATCCGATCTGCTTCCGTATCACCCACTCGTTTTCTCCATTCCTGGAGACCCTTTACCTTTTCGGGTAGTTTGGACATGACGGTTGTTACTGATGGATAATACTTATCTTCGGATATGACATAGTGTCGTTTTCCATCGATGTTCTTCGTTTTCAATTCAGGTAATGCTTCTACTTCTACATGATTAAACATGATTAACTTCTCCTAATTAATGGTTCTCAACAACATTTTTCCAGTATACTACTTCTTCATAATCACTGGAGTTTGGATCGAAATGATTTTTCAAATTTCTTATTCGTGGAATAATCTCGTCAAAATAGGGTATATTTGATTGAATTCTATTATTTATAATTTCTTGATAAAGAACAACACCGAAATATTCAATAATTCTCATAATAATATCAGAATCAATTGGCTCTGATTCTAAAAGATCCAACATTATAGAATAATATTCATCAGCTCTTATCCCTCCCATCCACTTAATTAAATTTGTTCCAGTCCTTTGTTCTTCTACATCCAAAGATCTCATAAAAGAAATTGCTATATCAATCGCACTATCTAAGTGAACTAAAGGTGTATTCCACAAACAAGTTCTATCAACAATCGGATTGCCCACAAAACCCAAAGAGTAAACGTGTCTTTCTTGGAAATTATTATAAACAACATATCCCAAAATTCTCCCAATATGTTGAACGTGTTTAGGCATTACATTCTCAATATAATTAGGATCATAATTCCTTATATGATATTTTCGGCAAAGATCTATCATATAAGAATAATTATTTTCGATTATTTTAGTAGTTACTGGAGTACTTATCCTAGAAAAACAGTGTAAAATACTCACATGCATAGTATTAGCCGAATAACTATCAAAATTTTCAGGAGTCGGATTTAGATATTCAAGTACATCTGGAACTATATCATAATGATTATTACATAAAACAAGAAAATCAGAAATTCTATAATTCCAGTTTCCATGCCATCTCAAACATACACCTTCGGAACTATAATCTTCACCTGAATTTATCCTGTCTGTAAGTCCATCAAAAAATTCAGGAATTGTACCCGAGCTCGTTGTTTTTCTCCTTTCCAAATGAAGTTTAACAAACCTATCCATAACAGATAGATCATATTTCAATCTTCCTTTACCATCATCTATAGTTGGTGCATACCATTTACGACTTATCAACATCTCCACAAAATCATCAAACACGACTATTCCTTATATGTTCTTAAACATTTTTCAATTGCAGTATGAACATCATCCATCTGAATACCAGTATTTAGCAACTTAGAATTGGACAATATACAGTTGGATCTAGGTACTACTAAAACCTCATTTAATTGGGATTGGGTAACATATTCCTTTTCTATGACATATTCATAATCTATATATTTATCATCATCGATATCAAGATCAGAAAGTTCATTTATATATATGGCCTTTTCTATATCACGAACAAAATCTGGAAAATAAACGTGTCCACCATTGGTCATATTATAGATACCAAACGGAACACGTTTTATAAAACATTCAATACAACAACGAACAAAATCCGAAAGTCTCGACATGGAATTCTTTGCCATCAAAACATCAGAAAATTTATGAAATTTGGTAATAATATTTTTTCGATGTGGAACAGAACTAAATGGCATCCTCAATCTCCAAATATATAAATCCTCCTGTTTTTCCATTAACAATTTTTCAGCCAAGGCTTTGGTGCCACTAAAAAAACTACAGTTCCCATGTAAGAAATCAAAATTTGGTTCATCCAATTCTGTATACTCCTTTGATGGATTTTCAGGATCATCTTCGTTGTATATACACCCAGTCGAAACGTGACCCAATGTAGCAATACCAGAACAAGCACGTTGCACCATCAAAGGAAATAAAACATTACCATCAAAGGTTTCCTCTCGTTGAGTTTCACAGGCATCTACATTAGGTTTCCCAACATACCCTGCACAATTGATAACTAACTCAATTTCATTATCCCTTATAAATTCCCTAAGAAAATTTTCATCAACGATATCTGTATGTTTTATTGTGACATAAGAATCCAACTGTCTCATAAACTCAGTTCCTACATACCCACTACTACCTAATAATAATATCATCGTCTACCTCCTGTATAGTACTCCACTGTTCTCATCAATGAGTCATCGAAATCAGTATGGGTGATACCATAGTCATCCATGAAAGGATTGATATCCACTGAATATCTGAAATCATGATTCTTCCTATCCTCAACAAATTCATAATAAGTATTCAATTTAGAATCCGTAATGGATTCGTATCTCTCACTTAGTCTATCAATGACTTCCAAATTTGTCAACTCATTTTTCCCACCTATCAAATATTGGGATTCCTTAATGGGTGTATCGATTATCCTCTCTACACAACGAACACAATCTTTGACATAGAACCAATCCCGTATTTGTTCTCCAGTTCCATAAATAGTCATAGGTTTTCCTTGTTTCCACAAACTTAGTGTTCTAGGTATAAATTTACTATGATGTTGTCTTGATCCAAAATTATTAGTCGAATTCAATATAACTACAGGAAATTCATAAGTATCCGCAAAGGATTTAACCAACAAATCAGCTGATGCCTTACTTGCCGCATATGGATTTCCAGGACGGTAAGGAGTATTTACGGTAAAGGAATCATCATTCAAATCCAAACTACCGAACACCTCATCCGTTGAAAAATGGATGAACTTCTTGGTATCCAAATCATCCTTCCATATATCAAGACACTTGGTTATCAATCTATGTGTACCCAAAATATTGGTCTTGATAAAACTATCCGAATCCTTGATGGAATCGTCCACATGACTCTCAGCTGCAAAATGCACTACAACATCCGCATCACCCATCACCGAATCACTATAGTAAAATGGTGAAGATTGAATATTGAAATGAATGAACTCATATTTCACATCAGTATCAAAAGGTGGTGTTCTATTTGCCACTGATGTAAGACAATCTAAATTTGTAACCTTTTCCACATCATCTCGTTTGATCATTTCTTCTATGAAATGACTACCAATAAAACCACAACCACCTGTTACTAATATTTTCATATTATTTCACCTTCCTATAAATTCCACAACTACAAAGATTACCATTATAAGTAATTGCATCAATCCACTCATACTTCAGTTTCCTTTCTATGTATTCTATAACAGTTTCGAGACTTGGCCAATCCATATCATCCATAACCAAATATCCACCACTTTTTATAAAAGGTGTATAACTTACCACATCAAACATTGCCTGTTCTGTAGAATGATTTCCATCGATGTGAAGTAAGTCCAATTTTCTATCCATATCAGTAAAAACTGGTAAAAAATCCTTAGATGTAGTTCTATGAATTTCCATCCATTCCATGAGATTACCCCCTCTGGCAAGATTATAAAAGACACCCATAATACCAGCCCAAGTTCTATCATCTATTGCCTCCCACCATTCATCGGCATCCTTACCATTATCACCCTCAATTGCAGGAGCAGATTCCCATGGCTCCAATCCTATACACATTCCACCTTTTTTGTTCTTATTTCCAAGACCAAGTTGAACATCATTTTCCTTTACTGCTTCCACTATAGGAAAAAACGACTTACCACCAAATATTCCAATTTCCATAACCAATTCTGGATCCGTTTCAAGTATATGATTATACAGATATCTAGCCTTTTCCTCTAGACACCATCCATGAATATCTTTATATCTACCCCAAATATCATCAAAAGGTTTCATCATAACTCCTCCAATGGTATACCACTAAACGGACATTTATCAATAAAGTTAGGTTCAGGAAATTCACCTGTACTTCTATATAATTCTCTAGCCGCAACTAAATCAAATTTAGACCATTCAAATGGCATATGATCTAATCTAATCCAGTTGCCATCATGAAGTCCAGATCCTTCTTGAGAATCATCCCGACTGTGTTTATCATAAAGTTCCTGCCATTTCTCCCTTATAACTTCGTACAACTTTTGTCTTTCATCTGATTCGTGTTGGTTATGAACAAATGATCTAGTTGGAAAATAATGTTCCTCTGGAATAATCATTTCTTTGATTTTAGCATCTATATCATCTGTCTCCTTAAGACCTTCAGGCCAAAACAGTTTTTCTTTCCCCTCAGTGATGTACTGCCGAAAATGATATTCTTGATCACGGAACATATGTCTCTCGAAATTATTTCTAGCTTGATCCTCTACAGATCTTGCCATAGGAAACCTTTGTATACCATTATCACCTTTAATTTTAGATAATAGATCTAATCTGTATCCAGTATCAGAATCATCAGCTCCCCATCTAGCAGTATATTCATCCCAACCATTAAGTTCTAAACAATACTGAAAATAAATACCACTAGAATTCCCTATAAATCCACCACCACCAACTTCATGACTATCAAATCTTGATAACATTCCCTTATTCAGTCCGCTCCCATCAATAAAAGGAAGTCTAGGATCGATCTCCCCCGATCCAAGTGACCAATCGAGCTCAAAAGAGATAGGTATCCCATTATCCACTACAAGATCCTTCACCCACATAGCCCCTGCACCTGCACTCATATTATTTTTAGAAGCATATATAAACCATTCAAAATATCCAGGACAAAAAACCACACAATCATCAATAAGTAATACATAATCATCTTCACCGCCATTACATACAATCAGTCCAGTATTGACTGCACCAGCACCATCAAAAAAATTCACTCTAGTTTTCTTATGTAAACCAGTCCAATTTGATGGTTTTTGTATAGTATGAATATATTCAAATCTACCATTAATTAATTTCTTAAATTCTTCTCTCCTTTTCTCACCCTCGTATTCAAGAAAAGTATCCACTATTATCATTTCAAAATCTTCATCATATCGTTTCATTTCATTTGCATAAGAATCGAACAGATCCTTAAAATGGCCATATTTTCTAGCCGTTTTCATTATAACAGAATATTTCATAACTCCTCCAATGGTATACCACTAAACGGACATTTATCAATAAAGTTAGGTTCAGGAAATTCACCTGTACTTCTATATAATTCTCTAGCCGCAACTAAATCAAATTTAGACCATTTTGTGGGAATATGATCTAATCTAATCCAGTTGCCATCATGAAGTCCAGATCCTTCTTGAGAATCATCCCGACTGTGTTTATCATAAAGTTCCTGCCATTTCTCCTGTATAGATAAACACAAGTTTCTTCTTTCATCTGATTCCCATTGGTTATGAACAAATTCCCTAATGGGAAAATAATGTTCCTCTGGAATAATCATTTCTTTGATTTTAGCATCTATATCATCTGTCTCCTTAAGACCTTCAGACCAAATCATTTTTTCTTTCCCCTCAGTGATAAGATTACGAATATAATCTTCCTGGTTATATGACGGGGATTTCTCGATAATATTTCTATCAGAGCATTCCAAAATTCTAGCCATAGGGAATCTCCATAAACCCTTATGACCCTTATTTGCAGACAGTAAATCTATTCTCAAACCCATATCACAATCCTCAGTATTATGTCTAGCAGTATATTCATCAAAACCATTAAGTTCCAAGAAATAGTTAAAAAAAGTACCACTGGAATTCCCTGTAAATGCTCCAGCACCAGCATGATGCATTACAAGAGATTCTATCTTTATAATACCTTCATCGAAATCTACAACTCCTCCAACCAATAACCTTTCATCAAAACTAATAGGTATCCCATTATCCACTACAAGATTGTCTACCCACACACATCCCGAACCTGCACTCATATTATTTTTAGAAGCATATATAAACCAACTAAGATAACCAGGACACATAATCATACAATCATCAATAAGTAATACATAATCATCTTCACCGCCATTACATACAATCAGTCCAGTATTGATTGCACCAGCACCATCAAAAAAATTCACTCTAGTTTTCTTATGAGGGCCACACCAATTAGAGGGTTTTGGCTCAGTATGAATATATTCAAACCTATCATTGATCAATTGCTTAACCTCATTCCTTCTTTTTTCTTCTTCATACCACAAAAAAGCATCAACAATTATCAATTCAAATTCCTCATCACATTTCTTTAATTCATTTGCATAAGAATCAAAAAATGGTTCAAAATGAGGTTCCTTTCTAGCCGTTTTCATTATAACAGAATATTTCATTATCATTCCCCCGTATAAAAATAATCGTTTTTCCAAGAATTATTATAAACATCAATCTTACCCTCAAGTGTAGTCTCCCTATCCACCATTTCCGATAAAATATTCAAATTTCTTCCTATTTTATATTTTGGTATTATCGGGGAACGAACCCCATTTCTTTCCCCAACATTATTCAAATAATTTTGTATTTCTTGGGAATTTCCAAGAATAGGGCCAGACAATTTACAATCCTTACAAACCCATACAACAAATTCCTCAAAAGATTCAACTTCACCTAATTTTATTCTATGATCAAGTTGATAATCAAAACTTGTATAATGTGTATACATATCCTCACATCTTGCACAAGGAGACTTACAAGGATGATCAACAGGGGCATTAGATCGTTGGGAATAAGATCCATAATCATGATCTAATCTATAAATCAAATTCGTTCTCCGCACAATCAATTGACCAGCTAAATTTGCTCTATGACTAAAGCACACATCTTCCCAATGAAATGCATTACTCATGACTTCATTAGTACCATTCAAAAACAAGTATTGCTCCCTATACCATGCCATATTACCATACATACCCATAGATCCAATCTTCCCTTCCTCTAGAGGAAAAGTATTTGCAAGATGAACATCTCTATCTTCATCATATAGTTTTGGCCAAGTAATAGAATCCACAAGATTGTCACTTGATTTTGTAGGACAATTTTCCCAATTCACATCCTCTCTATCAAACCCCCAAAACATATTCATTTCATCTAATGTACCCTTTATATTCTGCCAATAAAAATCCACATTGACCCCACTCGGAGCATTTAGAATAGTTTCAATGAAGGTGGGCCTAACAAATCTGTAACAGGAGTACCTGACATTGATTGGTGAAGGTGAATAGACAAAAGTTGCATTGAAAATCGCACAATCGTATCTTTTAGCAATATGTAATGCTGGACTATAAGGAATATGTTTGATGTCCAAACCAAACTTATCAGACAATTCAGGAATAATATCCTTTCGTTTATTATAATGGGGATCGATCAACCATACATCAAAATCCATCACTGTCTGTTTGGATAGACATTTCAATTGTGCTCGTAATAACATATGTTCTCTATCATAGAACGCAGGAGTCATTGATACGGTAATTGGATAATTGAGATTAATCATAGTAAAATTCCATCCATTTTAGAAGATATTCTTTCTAGAGCCTCCTTAGTTCTATATACATCATTATATCCTACAATCTTTTCATTTTTTCTAACAATTTCTTTCAAGGTGGATATAATTTCTTCATCATTAGGCATTATATAATAACAGGCACTTACTGCATGATAACGAACTATGGCCACCTCATCTCGTAATAATTTGTTTATAAGAGGAAAGGATATACGACTACTATCTCCTGTCCAGACAATTCCAACCATAGACAAATATCGGAGGTGTGGATCTTCACTAACCATCCATTCCATCAATCTAATTACAGGACTTTCTCCCATTTGCCCGAATATCCTCGTAACTATTCCTAGGTAATCTTTGTAATTCCTTTCATGTGAATAAGTTTTCAGTACCCACAACAAATAAGACATTTGATTTTCCACTATAAAAACATCTTCCCCCAATAACAATAAAGAATGAGCTGCAGCTAACCGAATAGCATCACTCTCATTTTCATCATTCAGATATCCAATCAAAAGAGGAACTATTTCATATCCTTTATTTCCCAATTCTACAAATACATCGGATAGTCTATAATTGAAAGATTGGTTATATTCATCACCGTAATCAGTGCTAGTTACGAAACTTGGCCATGATCTACACCTTTCTAATAACTCAGGAATAATATCCAAACCTTTCAACGTCAATTTATCTAATAGTGTATCCGAAAGATACTGAAAATCTACTGGATATACAAATAACTGATCAAGTATATCTTTATATGTTTCCATGATTCTAAAACCCCTTATTCCTCAAAACCATAATTATTCTATCATGAATTTCAACATCCATAGGAACCGAAAAATACACACTATTATTATACGAACCCACAATTATATTATCGTTGAGAAACCACTCAGAATCCACACCATCAAAATAAATATTAAAAAGGTATTTCGATGAACCTGAATAGTTGTCAAGAAAATACTGTCGTTTGAACAAAACATCCTTTCTAAATTTATCAAAATAATCACCACTTTTCAGAACGTGTTTCAATAATTCACAATCCAACATACTTATTTCATATGATAGTCTATTAGAATGCAAATATTTCTGATTGTGACTATTTGTTATCAAGTAACCTAATTTCAAAGAAGGTAACATATGTGATTTACTAAAACTTCCAGAAACAAACAAATTCTCATGATCATCAATTCCATACTGTACTATGGAATAACTATTCAGATAACTCTCAGCCCCATATCCCACATAAATCTCATCTAGAAATACAGTAATCCCATTAGTTCGACAATATCGTATTATTTCACTCAACTCATTATGTGAAATATAATGATCATAATAGGGATTCGGATTTACTATACATACCAAATCTATCTCAGGATTATTCTGGATGGTATGTATATTCATATCAGTGGAATCAACCTGTATCGAATTGACCCCATTAGTCTGCAATTGAATATCATACATTTTGTAAGAAGGTTCAGTATACAGACAACAATCAAAATCAAACACTGACAACAATGTAGCAAAGGAACCCTCAGATCCTCTTGTCACCAACAAACTGGATTCATCAACACCCAAATATTTTGAAAGAAGTTCATAGATTTCTTCCATCTGTGGATACAAACTATACTTAAAATCATCAACATCAAAACCATCCAAAAAAGAGGAATCATGTACACCCATCAACATATTTCTATTGAGGTAAGTATACATAGAATCAATTTTTTTTCTAAAACGATCTACAGAAATTATCTTATTGTTCATTGATTTACCATATAAAATTTACACGCAACTGACGAACCAAAACAATCCATGTCTCCAAGACTATCTTCCATACCTATCCATTCCATCCTATAAACCTTTTGAACTGACATAAATTCGGTTAAAGCCTTCAATTCATGATTTTCATACCCATCATAATTCACCAATTCATCAAAAACAACAACACATCCATTTTTTAAAAAATTAAAACAAAATTCAAAAATAACCTTTGTTGATTCATATATATCACAATCTATATGTATAAAAGAAATTTTCCTATTTTTTGAAAGTAAAAAATCTGATAATGTATCTTCAAACAAGCCACAAACAAACTCAACATTATCTCTAAACGGCCTTTCTTCACCACAAAAACCATTTCTTACATCTGGATTAATCGGTATAACAGATGTTGGAGGAATTCCCCCAATGTCAAAAAACTTCATAGATCCTGAGAGAGTTCCTTGCCAACTATAATCTAAACCACTAAAGGTATCGAATCCATAAACAACGTTTTCTGTGTATTGTGAAATTAAATCTAATGTTTGCCCTTTCCAAGTACCAAATTCTAACCACAATCCATCATGATCTAATAAATTATTTTTCAAACAATAACGTAGTGGATCAGATTTTAAATTGGGTATAGTTGATATATCTACTGACATACTAAACCCCCCACTCATCGACAAAATTCTCCCCGAACCGAATTCCTATTACATCACATCCATCACATGGTGAATGATGTCTATTTTCTTTTAACAATTTCCTATATTTACTCATAGATTCACCATACCAAATATCACTCATAGAAGTTTCTAATATATTTCCATGAGTGATAGACTTATTGTAGACAGACTGAACACAAAACAAAACATCCCCATTCCAATCAATCTGAATAGAATAATGCATATAATTACAAGGATCTTCTATTCTAGGATTCCCAAAGTCTAGACTCCCAGAACGATTATTCAAAAATGGTAAAGGTTTCCAATATTCCCTGAGAGTATAATTTGATTCTGGAATACCACATCTCTCAAAAAGATTACGAAATTCATCCAGCTGATGTTCTCCATCATAAAGACTAACATTTATATAATCAATTCCTGAATCATATAATTCCACAATTCTACTCTCCACTAATCCATCACCATTAGTCACCATCTCAATCAAAAATTTACTCAACCGAGAAATCAGTGGTATAAGATTTTTCGACAAAAGAGGTTCACCATTCCCACAGATGTTAATCATACCCTGAAAATCAACTTCTTCCAAATCAATACCAATCTTTTCTATCACATCATCGGTGATATGTAAATTAGTATTCGGGTAATCTACCCCTCTTGGACAAAATGAACAGGTTCTATTACAGAGTTCAGTAGGGTTTATATCCACCCAACTAAATAATGGGCCTTCAGGATACCTTTGTAAAACCGTAGAACGTATATAATCTCTATCATAAAACGTAGGAGTCATAGGTTAATTAACTTAATCATTTAGGATACCCATAAAATTTATTTCCAGATTCCGTAGTTCCAAATTTGGCACCCAATCCCTTATTATGTTGCCAATACAATGTAGCTTTAGGACAAAACTGCATGGGGGAATACCACTTTTCTGGAGGAATTCCAATACATAAATCAAAAAATTTATTTCCTTCTTTTTCATATTTTTCTATAAGAATATAAACTGAATAACTATCAATCTGGTTTTCATTTTCCCAAACTTTGTCCGAAACATATAATTCCCTCAACTCCAATAAAAAATCAATACATTTTGGATTTTTTAGATTGAAAAACATGACTCCTGTTTCTGCCCATTTTGGCCCACCAAAACTTTCAGCATATTCATTTCTTCTTATATATGTACTAAATAAAGATTCTTTATCCGGATAAAATAATTCAAAAAGTTCATTTTTACATAAAGGTTTTTTAAAAATCACATCCGCATCAATAAATATCAAATAATCTAAATCACCTTTTATTGCCAAATCGGTATATGCAAAAATTTTATGGCAGCATCTCACCCCATCTTCAATGACAGAATAAATTTTACCGAATCTCTGATCCTTATGTCTGTTTAAAAAATCTTCATGATCATCACTAGGCCCCAACCAATTAACATCATAACTTGAATCAGAAAATCTATCTTCTGTCACTATATTCAGTTTGTATGGCCAATTATAAGTTTTAAGAAAATCCTTCGCATACACATCATATAATTTCTGATTAAAAGTTGTCACTACTTCAATATTCATTTAATTATACATCCCCCATCACCCCAATTTGGTTGATGTTGTAAACAACTATTCAACCCTTTAATTATATAAGGAATTACACTATCATCATTCAACTGGGATAAACGCCATAAAGCAAACCCCCTTATATCCGAATCTGGATTTTGCAACCCTTCTATTATACTTTCAATCTTCTCTAGTAATTCAAAACTTATATATTTCATTTTCTGTCAACACCTCCCCTCACTGATAAATGATCATTTTCTAACCAACAATCAACCATTTCATCCATTAATGATTCAAAAGTATATTCTGAACTCCACCCTAACATTTCTTTGATCTTAGAGGAATCACCTTTAAGATATTTTAATTCTTCTGCTCTTATAAAACGTTCATCCTGAGTTACATAATCACGATAATCCAAATCCAATCTTTTAAAAACGTAATCACACATATCTCTGACGGAATGTGTGATTCCAGTTGAAACTACAAAATCATCTGCTTCTGTATGATTATTAATCATGTGCATGGCCCTAACATAATCTTTGGCATGACCCCAATCTCTATAAGAATCTAGATTACCTAGAACTAAATTATCCAGTCTCCCAAGTTTAATTTGAACCGCGGTTTTTACAACTTTTTGAGTCACGAAATTTGATCCTCGTCTTGATGATTCATGATTGAAAAGAATACCATTGCACGCAAATAAACCATACGCAAATCTATAATGTCGAACCATGTTATATCCAAACACTTTAGAACATCCATATGGACTAACAGGTTCCATTGTAGTAGTTTCCCTCTGATACCCATCATCATCCACTATTCTACCAAACATTTCTGATGAAGATGCTTGATAAAACCTCGCAGTAGGACAATTATTCCTCCATGCCTCGAGCATATTAGTCACACCCATAACATTTGTTTGAACAGTGTATTGTGGAATATCAAAACTCACACGAACATGACTCTGTGCTGCAATATTATAAATTTCATCAGGTTGAATTGTTCTTATTGTTTTTTCCAATGAACTTGAATCTAACAAATCACCATAAAATATCTCTAATCCATCACCAAACAAATGTTCAATTCTATCTGTTTGTTGTTCTGGATTTGAAGATCTTCTGATTATCCCATATACTTTATATCCCCTTTCTATCAATAATTCTGATAGATAACTACCATCTTGACCTGTTATTCCTGTAATAAACGCACTTCTCATTTATATTTCTCCAGATAATGGAAATTAATTTCCATACTTAATCCTTCGACATCTCTCAGTATGGAGGTTGTGGGGATAAAGAATTTCATATTTATCTAATGGATATTCTTCTCTCATGAAATCTAAAGTATTAACATCACTCGTTATCGTTGTATAGGGATATAAATCATCTTCCACAAAGTAAGGGAAAGATCTAATAATAGGATCATAATCATAAATCTCAAAGTCTGTTTTACCTTCTGGGAAATCTTCAGTAGGATGATTTGAAAGATAAGTATCATGTACTACAAATATCTCAGTCACAGATCTAAGTCTTACTATATCCTTCTTCCGTTCAGGTATAAAACCGCCATCAATCAAAACAACCGAAAACTTTTGATATTCATCCCTTATTCTAAAAATTATTTCCTCATAATCATCACCCCCCAAAATACAACGAAAACCACCGGGTAAAGTTACTTGTTGGCCATCGACTGGAACTTCAACATATATAAAATCAGGGAAATCCTTTTTTAATTCTTCTATATAAGGTTTTTCATGACATATCGAAACAACCTTTCTATCGGTGCCTTTCACTAACTCTTTTATTACAGATCCACTAAAATGACCAGAACCTATTTCTAAAATATCCCCTGACGTATTTTTTATTGCCAAACCTAAAAATTTACGATGTGTTCCAAAATACCAGTTACCTGATTCGTGATTAATATCATCGTTAAATCTTTCTTCTTTCATATTTTTCACAACTTAAAACATCTCCGTATCCAACCACGAATGAATTTCACTTGGTTAGTACGGTCTGTATACTTGGAACCCTTGAATACCAAATTCCAATAGAACCCAGAACGTTCAACCATCAGTTCCCATTCCTGTAAGTTCTTGGCTGCTTTGATCGTATTGGGCCCGATTCCACCATCAACATCAATCCTGTTTTCGGGTTTCCGTTTGTTATTACAAGCTTGCTGTAGGATCTTAACTGCACCACCCTGACCATGATTCACACACATATCATAATAGACTTCCCGTATTTCAGGTGGGAGTTGATCTGCCTTTGATGGTTTCCAATATCGACTGTAGTAGATCTCCCTTGCTTCGTCTTCAGTCATATTCTTGATATCCTCGGCAGTACATTCCGTACCAATGAATTCCTCGTATACCTTTTGTGTCACCCCGAAATTCGTTGCACCTCCCTTATCATCGGGATCATCAACGAAGCCACCTTCGTGTTCTAATACAACATCGATGATTTCCTCAAAGGTTGTTCTTTTTACCTCATCTTTCTTGGCCATTCTTTTCTATCTCCTTTATTTTTCTGATTCCATCAGACAGGGAATACTTGGGTTCAAACCCAGTTAGTTCTTGTAGTTTATCAGGACATCCCACACACCAAATCAGTTCACCCAATCGAGGTTCCGAATACATCGGTTCTATTTTCTTACCATATATATCACATATCATGTTCCACAAACTCATAAGTGAAGTAGGAACTCCAGTACATACATTAAACGTTCCAAGATGGTCATTGAATATCATCAACTTAATTGCATTCACCACATCATCAATGTAGATATAGTCTCTCAATGCCTTATCATCCTTTCCATACAGGATTGGTTCTTTGTTATCTTCGGCAAGTTGCATAAATTTAGTTACTACCTTACTACCACCCTTTAAAGTATTACCACCATAAACATTAGTAAAACGTAAAATAGTAGTAATTAGATCCGATCTCCGTACATAATACTCACCTGCCAATTTACTTATAGAATAAGGTGTGGTTGGATATAACAATTCCGTTTCCATGTGATTCAATCCTTCACCATACACATAGATAGTACTTGCATAGATAAATTTCTTGACGTTTGCCCACGGTCTTTCAGATGCAGTCACAAGGTTTATCGTTCCACCTATATTGGTCTTTGCATCAGTTGCAGGATCATCTATGGAATCCACCACATTGGAATTTGCAGCTAGATGTACAACTACATCTGGTTGGTGTTCACGAATATACTCGTCAACTTGTTTGGAATTGGTTATGTCTAATTCTTCTTTGGTAGGTACTAATGGTTCTGGATCATCCAACATCCACAAGGCATTATATAGGTTGCTTCCGATAAACCCACTACCACCTGTTATCAACACTTGCATAATTACTCACCTCTGATAATAATTTTGTAGTTGAAATTCCTGGAGTTCTATCCAATTCAACCAATCTACCATTATTTAGGGGATACTCAAAACAACCCCTCATACTATCTTCTTTACCACAAACCACGAAATCAACCTTATGTTCATCCATATACTCTTTAGTTATTATGTGTGGTGTCATAATAACCTCATCAGTATATACACAATTAGAAACCAAATCACATCGTTCTCGATAACTGAAAATAGGTTTACGTTTGTGTATTGTAGTGTCTTCATCGGTAGACACACCAACAACCAAAAAGTTGTTATATTTCTTTACTCTACGGAACAAATTCACATGACCATAATGAAACAAATCGAAAACTCCAGTAACCAATACTCTGTACTTCGATTCAATATTATAGAAATCATCACTAGATAAGAACACTTTCATAATATGTACCTTCACCCCTATCAGGAACGTTCCAATTTGCACCAAATCTATGCTCACTGGAAATGAACTCAAGTAAAGGATTCGGACATGGGAATGAATACCCCTCAAATGAAATATTAGTCAATGTCGTTATATAAGATTCTGGATGGGCCCATCGTGTACTATAACCTTCGGTTGCCCTCCCTTTACTGGTATCCTCCATAACCAGTCCATCCCGTATTATAGATGGATACAAATCCGTATACAAATACTCATTTGAGAAAACTTGTTCTGGAGTTTCCATCCAAAATAATCGAATCATTGGATCGATTTCAAAATTATGAACTATAGTTTTAAAATTCGTATTGGCCTCACAGATAGTTTGTACTGCATCGAAATCACTACGAAAAAAGGATATATCAAAATCCTTATCATGTGTAATGAATCCACTACCTCTACAGGCACCCAACAAATTACCCCAATCCAACCAATGCTTGATACCTTGACTGGTGAACTCAGTGGAAAGACTATGGAGTTGTTCCACTATCAATGGTATTCTACTCTTACCGAATTCTTCATACAATGCATGTGCCATTTTAGACCCTCAAATATACCTATTACCCAACGTTGTACCCGCTGGTTTTGAATACTGTTTTTCTATTCGTTTTAAATTTTCTAAAAATCCCTTCTCTGGTCTTCTAATACCCAACTGTACGGGATCACCTATTCTGGGTGATCCAACTACCAATACAATATCTTCAGAAGTACCACAATTAGGACACGGGTTATATCTGGGTACATTTCTACTTGCAACCGTTTGTTGCTCTTCCCAAACATGGTCACATTCTTTACACATGTAATCGTAATTCGGCATTATTCTATCCCGTGTTCTGCATCATCCAATTCCTCTGTACGAGGTAGTAATGCATCACTCAAATTTAGTTCCAAATCCTCATCTTCATCATCGTCATCATCATTCAGATCGACATCAACATCAACATCTTCACCTGTCAATGCAGCTACGATGTGCTCGATGACTTGTTCTGCAACTGGTTCAACAATCTTGTTTACGAGTTGTTTCTCAACTTCCTCAAGAACTTCCTCGATTATTTCCTCGACAAGTCCACTTTCATGAACTTTCTGAACCAGTTGATCTATCAATTCCGACCCCTCGGCCGTTATAGATTCCAATACTTTATTCACTACACCATCAGTAAGTTTACTGATTTTTCCGAAACTGATCATATATATCTCCAATCTTATTCATATCAATTGGCTCAACTTTCTGAACCTTTTTTTGTTTGACTTTTGCTTTGGGTTTCTTGGTTTTTTTGGTAGGATTAAACATCTTCGATGCCATCACACTTCTAGTTATAATATGGATCATAATACTTTCCTCCTACTCATATTTAGTTGCCTCTTTTTTGTACACCCAACCCTGTGCATCACCCTTAGTTCTGAAAACCGTTACCAATTTTCCTTCGGATCTAACGATCCACAATTTCTGATTCCCCAATCTTTCCTTTTGTATGGTATACGATGGGGGTTTATCCAGTGAGTCCATTTCTCCTCCTTATATTAATATAAAATCAGACCCATCCTGAAAAAATATCTTACCTTTCCATTCGGATCTATATAGTACAAATAATTTTGCGATATCTACTCGCGAGGGATTGAATCCCTTACGATTACAACTGTAATATACACTATTGATATACCACTCAGGTGACATATTACTAAACATATCCATATAAGTTGCCAAACATCTATGTATGACATTAGCCTCAGAAACATATCCAGAGTGATGTCTCTTAAGAGTATCTTCACTAGACGTATCTATCATATATAACCTTTATTTATAATATCAGTTATTTCGAGTTAGTCCCAGTATCTTCCTGATCTGGGTTTCGATTATCTGTTTCCGATTTGGCCAATGGATATATGGTTCATCGGAAGTTTTCAGTAAGTTGTAGAGTAATGGTAATGTTAACTTCTCCAAATCCTTCATCTTACCTGAATACTCAGTTTCTAATTGTACTTTCTTGTTCTCCAACTCATCCTCATTTTTCTCTGTCTGTAATGTAATGAGTTGTTGTAATTTACTCTCAAGTGCATTGAGTTGTGGTGTCAACTCTGCAGTAACCACCCCAGAACTTTCCGTAATTTTCTGTTCTACCTTTTCGATTTGTTCCTTCGATTGTGTCACAGTCTCCTGTGACACAGCAGTAAATCCAAAATCGAAATCTAAATCCAATCCCTCTAAATCTAATCCAAAGTCGTTAGCCATTAGTTTTCTATTTCTCCCCTTGCCCATAATTCGGTTAGACGATCCCGTTCTTCGTATTTTTCTATTACCTTTCCTTGTTCGACTATCTTGTGTTCTAGAAAATCAATATAGTCTTTAATACCTTTTTGATTTGCCAATGGTACATCTATCCATTCTGGATGACCGACTTCTTCGCGAACCTTTTCTTTCATTTTCCTATATTCCCTATTGTTTCTTGATAACGTATCTATATAAGCTTCCACTAAATAAGTTGGTTGATTCCACAAACTAGAACCTCTATCGAACTTTGGTCGTTTTGCCATTTCAGTACCTTCCCTTCTGGTAAAATCATTTGACATATTAATTAATAATTCATCTAAATTCAAAATCTATCCTTTAAATAGTATCTATGATTTTCCAATCCTTCATTGCGTTTTACATTCAATGCATATGCAGTCACCATCGGTTCGTATCTATCACCCCCATCTTCTGAATTCACTGGTTTAATATCATTGACCACTATCCGTTCTCTGTGACCTAAATCGAATAAAATTTCATCATATCTAATACCAAATTCCTTCAATACCTTAACAGTGATAGAATGTGTTTCATGTGGTCTGGCTGTAGTTAGTATGATGACATCCCCATTGGAGTATCTCTCATCAATAAATTCTTTAGAACCTGGAAGAAGTACTTCCTTTGATCCCTCGAATATCTCTTTATTTTCACGATGTTCCAATATCGTACCATCTATATCAATGAACCAAGTTTTCACTTTTTGTCCTTATAATCAGTTTCATAAAATCCTTTACCCTTAAATCGTACATTAGTCAAAGGAAACAATCTTTTCACATGACCCTTTCCGTACATATGATCATCTTTCCCTAGAACACAACGACCGCCACATCTCTGTAGCGGTCTATCGTTCATTCCTTGTAATACATCAAACTTTTTCTCAAAGTCTGATATCTTACAATACAAACATTCGTAACTATATAGTGGCATATGTTATTTATCTACTCCCATAGAATCCAGTATCCTTGATTGGAATATGTGGTTGTGACCCTCCATTGGTTGATTTCATTGCTTCATGTTCTGCATCCGTACATGATCTATCCAGTGGTACACTAGAATCCCCTTCGTGGACTTGATCAAAACCATTATCGTCCAAATAATCTTGCAATTCTTCACCATCAACATCAGCAAGAATTAGATTATCAGACAATTGTACACATGGTTGCAATGTTTGTCCTGTTTTTTGTACCATCTCTTGGAAATTTTCAGGTACATGTATTTGTCGTTCCTCATATTCAATACCATACTTTGCCAAAACTTCCCTTACACCACGACTCCAACCACATTGTTCTTTAAGATATGCAATCACACCCATTATCCTATACTCCCTTCCATTTGTAATTGTATGAGTTTATTTAGTTCTACCGCATATTCCATCGGTAGTTCCTTGACCAACGGCTCGATGAACCCAGTAACTATTAATGTAGATGCTTCTTCCTCAGATATCCCACGGCTCATGAGATAGAACAACTGTTCCTCACTTACCTTACTAACCCTTGCTTCATGTTCCATACTCGTTTCACTATGGTCTATCTCAATATAAGGATAAGTATCCGATTGGGAATCACTATCCAACATAAGTGCATCACAGACCACATTAGATTTGCAATTGGATGCATCCTTACCCACTTTGACCAACCCTCTATATGATGTCCGACCACCGTTCTTACTAATGGACTTCGACATAATATTGGAACTCGTATTCGGTGCATTGTGTACCACCTTACCTCCTGCATCTTGGTGTTGACCCTCTCCTGCAAATGCAAGTGATAGGATTTCACCATGTGCATTCTCTCCGTTCAGATACACACTTGGATACTTCATAGTCACCCGACTACCCAAGTTACCATCAACCCATTCCATCACGGCACCTTCCTCTGCAATGGCTCGTTTGGTAACAAGATTGTATACGTTGTTCGACCAATTCTGTATGGTGGAATAACGTACCCTTGAGTTTTTCTTGCAAATAATTTCCACTACTGCACTGTGTAAAGATGCAGTCGAGTAAGTAGGTGCAGTACACCCTTCCACATAATGAACTTGTGATCCCTCGTCTGCAATGATCAACGTCCGTTCAAACTGACCCATATTCTGTGTATTGATACGGAAATATGCTTGTAGTGGATAGTCCACCTTAACCCCAGGAGGTATATAAACAAAACTACCACCCGACCACACAGCAGTATTTAGTGCAGCAAACTTGTTGTCAAGTGATGGGATTATAGTACCGAAATATTCCTCAAACAGATCTGGATGTTCCCTCAATGCAGTATCGGTGTCTAAAAATATAACACCCAACCTGTCAAGTTCTTCCTTGACCCCATGATAGACCACTTCCGAATCATACTGACCACCTGCACCCGATAAAAACTTCTGTTCTGCTTCAGGTATTCCAAGTTTGTCGAATGTGTTCTTAATGTCCTTTGGTACGTCATCCCAATTACTAGCTGGTGCATCAGAATGAGTCACATAGTATCGTATCTTTTCATAATCCAATCCAGACAAATCTGCACCCCAATCCAAATCGGGTTTATCCCTAAACACCTCATAGGAATCCAATCGAATATCCGTCATCCACTTGGGTTCATTCTTGATGATGGATATCTCATGAACTACTTTCGGTGTCAACCCCTCGTCAAATTGTAACTTGGGAGTTACATCATCGGAGAATCCATACTTGTAATCAGTTTGCTGTTGCATTGATTTTTCCGTGTTCATACGGTCTCCTGTGTTGTCGTGATACTTCATTTATTGATACATCTTCCATATACTTTAAAGTACCCAAACAATATCCCTCATCCTTTGATGGATTACCATGAAACGTAGTACACTTCAATCCTCCAGATGGCATTGTACTTGGATACAAAATTTCTGCCCTACAATTTGAACAATTGTACTTAGACCACACTTTTTATTACCCCCACGATCATACAAGTAAACCAAATCAATATTACAGAAAAACAGAAATACTTGAGATACTCATGTATTACCCATTTCCTATCAGATGTAATTCTAAATGTGGTTCCTTCAAATATAGAATTCCACATCTTTGCAAATATAGTTATCATATATCAATACCCTTATCCTTCAATTCCTCACCAATAAGTTCCTCTCTATCCTGAGTTGCCTGAATAGATCCTCTGAGTCCACCAACTCTCGCTGCAGTATCCTTCACATCATCCACCACTTCTGGTATGGGAATATTAATATCAGGTCGTTTTATTACAGGAGTTACTCCTGTAACATCCAACTCCCCATCTGCAATAGAAGCCGTAACCTCCAATCCAACAGTTGTTGCATCGGCAAGTTCTTGTGCCAAAGAACCTAAAGTTTTAGGTTCATCAAGACTACAATCAAGATAATATGATACATCGATATTATCAGTCCTCAATCTTGCTAAAATCTTCTCTTGAATTGCAGCATACTCATTCACTTCAGTCTGCATTTTAGCAACCTGTTCATTGACAATTCGTAATCCTTCCTCTGCCTTTTCCAATGCATCACCAAGAAAAGTAACTAATAACTTTTCTTCGGCAAGTTCCTTTTGACGAATTGCCTTTTCTTCTGCCGAAATAATGGGATTGAGTGCCATATTTCTTACATAACAAAGTGCCTGATTTGTTAACTTGATAACTGTCTGTTCAGCTTTTCTTTTTTCTTCCTCAACTAATGCCGTCACTTGTCTTAGACTTGTTATTGACATTTTCTAGTTCCTCCCACTTTTCTTTAAGTTTTTCACCACCTTCGTATAATCGTATTTTTTCTTGTAATACTGCAATTGCCTTATCCCGTTTTGCAAGTTCCCATGCCAATTCAATGACCTTGGTTTCAAGTGTCTTAAAATACTCAGTCGATTCACGTTGATAACTATGTTGTTTAGTATATCCTGGTCTGTTGGTTCCTAGTATCATTATTCCTCCATATTGTGCCATCTTTTTATAGTTCCATCTGCATGTGGCCACAGTGTCAAACCAAGACCAATCAGACACAACCCAACCATCACAAACCAATTCGGGTTACTCTCAAAATTTCCTACACCTATCACAACCATCATAATACCACTCAATGCTCTAATCATCTCATCACCTATTCGTAGTCACGAAATCCAATTGCAAACGGAAATCGTGGAACCCCATCAGGGGTCAATTGAAAATACTTCACTGTGACTAACTTACCTATATAGTCATTCTTATTTTCTAAGATCTCTGTTAGGTACTCAAATGTACCTTTGATGTTACTATGGAATTCCTTATTGGTTTCAATATCCCTACAAACCAAGTTTCCAGCTGTACCGACTCGATTTCCTACTCCTTCGATTACATCCAATACTAAGTATTCTGAATCAAGGAATTCCTTTCGTTTGAGAACGTTCTTACTTCGTTTGTTCTCGTATGGTGCATTCAACCGAACAATGGAACCCTCATATCCAACATCCAAATATGTACTATGCCATTCATCGAGTTGTTTAGTCGTATGACATCTATTAGTAGGTACTTTCTTCACATAATCAGTCATACCAAAATCAGAACAATGATCTTCTAATAGACTTGTCAATGCCCAATATCTAGTCCAAAATTTATTCGATTCATCAAAATCATACAATCTAGGTACATCGAATATCCAATACTGAATTACATCCTTTGCGGCTTTAAGTGATTCTTCACTTCTCTTTTTCCGAACCAACGATGTGATCTTATTGAAGTCATTCCGTAACTCATGATTGTACAACTCACCATCCAATATGAGATTCGGTTCCACATCAAAACATCCTTTCAATTGATCGGTAATGTGATCTATACATTCAAGTACTTTCCCATTACGAGTCCGACCCACAACCTCACCATCCTCCAATCGGATAACACATCGTATACCATCCAACTTCGGTTGAACGAATACTGGAAATATATTTGTTTCCTTGTATTCTTGTGCAAGTTGTGGAACATAAAAAATCTCATTGGTCTTGTCTTCTGATACTAGTTCCAAGTCCTCATGGTATCCAGTATCGACACGTTTCTGCCAATGAGATTGTGCTTCAAGTACTGCTTGTTCTTCAGGTGTTGTTTCATTGGATTTCCCAATGTTCTTCCCCACCGTATATTTGGGTTGATGAGTGATCATCTTCCCGTCTTTCTGTCCAGTTACCGTCCAGTAACTATTTCCTTCGACATGAATAGACCACTCACGAATCTTACCCTTACTGTCTTTCTTGTACAGTGTACACAAACGTTTATACAACTTAGGTAGTTTCAAATATCATCTCCATAATTTATTAGTTCTACTACTATAGCTGCAATTTCCGTACCAAACCTATCTTGGTAACGAATTCTCGATCTTAATAAAAGAACCATCTATAACTTCTATACAACCCTTTGCATCATGAATTTTCTGAACCAAATCTTTTATCTCACCAATAATATCTGAGTGTTCACCAACACCAGCAGAATTATTCAAATAGACTTGTAAATTTGCCTCATGTTTACTCAAATCACCTTCAAAGGATTTCTTCGCTGCATTCAATAACATAACTTCCATTCTATCTCCAATATTTTTCCATATTTAATGTATGATGTTTGTCAAGTTCCTGTAAATAATCCAATGTAAGTGACCATTGGTTCACCTTAACAAGATATTCTATAGGATGTATACCATCTACCGTTGCATCCCCAAACAACTTACTAAGATTGTTTAATTCCACAAGATAATTCATGCATCCCCTACGCATGATCTCATGTACTTTACTTTCTTGTCTTGGTTTTCGACTTCGTTGATTCCGTGTTTTTCCTGTAATCTCTCTTTCCATCGTATTTCCGTTTCTTCACATCTCTTAGGATTTTTCTTCTTTTAAGGTTACTTTGCAATTGAGAACCAATTCAGAACTACTTTGTATTTTATCACCACCCATACCCCACAACAACTCAATATCATTTCTCTTACAAAATTCAAGTTCAGGGGTATTGGTTTCCATACGATCCCCACCGTTTGCGAAGTATAGTAATTCCTCATCATAGTACCATAAACACTTCTGGAGAAGATCAACACATGTACCATCTGTATCATCAAAACCCAGAACCCGATTAATGTATACAATACTATTTAGGATCTCCCTACGTTCATCGAATCCCATGAACACATGATCCTTCTTCCTTCGTAACCAGTCATCCGAATTCAGACCACAAATCACAAAACTCTGGGTGTGATGGGTACTACATTCTCTAAACATCCTAATGTGTCCTGCATGAACTGGATCAAAACCACCAGATACAATGACAATATTCTTCTGTAATTCACCCCGTTGATACGGACTTCTAATCATTTTTTTCACACCATCTCCTTAATCTATCATTCAAATCATCAGACCATTCAGGTGCAACCAAACTCGACCAACCCAAAAATGAGATGGTAAATAATCCAGCCACACATCCAAGTATTCTCCCCAATAATGTCATTATTGAATTCATTCAGAATTCCACCTATCGTTCTTGATTGTCTTGTAACATGTGTACGGAAAATCAGGTGAACTGAAATATTTTGAACCTTTCAATTCAATCCATTCTTCGGTTTCCTTACGTTTCTTCTCATGTTGTCGATTCGACATCCAATATCCCAATCCAAAACTACCCATGATACTATACAATATCCCGTATACAACTATCTCAGGACTCATCTCTTACTTCCTCCATCAATATCACTATGTAATGAATTGCTTTGTGCAAGTCATCCATATTCTTTTTATCACCTTTCTTTCCCCAACGGGAAATATATTTAATTGCATTACCTCGACAGAATGCTTCCAGATCCCCTGTCGATTTCAATAGATCGACTACTTGGACTGATTTATTTCCATAGTAGCTGGAATCCGATCTCTTATCATCAATATATTTATATATCTTGTCTGTTATGTTTTTCAGTTTTACTTGGGATAATGTCATCTCGTACACCTTTCACATTTACACGACCACTCAGTGGTTCCCTCACCACTGAAGTTCTCACATACATGACTAATACCTGGAATTGTAGGTGGTAGCTTTCCTTTCTCTGCATTGTATCCACATCTAAGTCCGAACCCTACACCTATCAACCAGATAATATGCTTACAATTAAAACAGCACCGATCAGTTTTCTGAAAGGTGTGTCCGTGTTTCTGTATCACACTTCCTCCACAAGTCTAAAAGACCAAGGATTGTCGTAACCCGTAGTCTCTTGTTCATCACTAAGATCTAATTGAGATGTGAGTTTATCCAACATCACAGCTATACTCACATTCACCATTGATTGTTGTTCCATATAATCATCGTAACATCTACCAAGTTTGTTGATCTTATCAGTCAAGGTTTCCAGCTGTTCTTCGATATCAACCAATTGCATTTCGATACTAGTCTTCTTTGGCATCATCAATTCCTTCCCAATAATCGTCTTCCATTTTCTCAAATTCTATGTCTATCTGATCCTGACTAGGGAGTATGGGAGTATCAATACCCAACACATGTTTGATCTTAATGACATCCTTCCGTAACTCCCTCAAACTAGATTTAATTTCCGTCAGGTACTTTTGGATTGAGATTTCCCCCATCCATTCTTCCTTTTTTGGCATCTTTCTTTTTTTCTCCTTACGATTGTGTACTTCCATGCACGTTTCATTTTACTACCACACTCACATGGATAGACTTTCTTATGTTGATCGATATCGAAAAACGGAAGTTTTTTCAAGACTTCCGTTTCACAATCTTTACATTTAAATGGGTAAAGGGGCAATACTATCCATCCCCCTCTATTGTCTGCATAAATTTATCCAATCCAATTGAAATCCCCTTTGATGTTATTAATATCTCATGAGATTCCTTATGATTTTTTATACCCATCCTTTTCCTGTTTTTCCCTATCCTACTTTCACCATTACCCATAGAATAATTCCAATCTGGATATTGAAAGTCGAAATCACGATAGTAATTTCTAATACTCTCACAATTATTATAGGATAATACAAATTCACCTTGGTGTTCATGTACCATGTCCCGTAGAAGTTCATGACTAAACTGATCATGATGCACTGGAATATTTCTCATAGGATATATTCCAGTAAACATTTTATTGTCACTATCCGAATCCAAAAAATATGGTGGATCTAGGTACAGAAAATCATCCTTATGTTCTGGTATTGATTCCGAAAAATCCTTCTGGTATACCTTCAATGTATCACATTTGAAAGTCCTAATCTGATCAACCATTTTATTCCAACTTTCATCATTGAGATACAAAGAAGAACCCCAACCCAAGTATCCTGGTCCATATGATGTATTGTGGTTGAAATAGTAATAGGCTGCACTGACAACCTCATCCAGAGATTTGATATTAGTCCTCTTGTAATGATCGGTTTTCCATCCACTCAACATAGATTGTGTCTTGTCAAGTGTCATCAGTATTTCCTTTATCTCTGCATATGTACTATTGTCGGGAGTTATCTTGATCAATTCATCTGCCAATTCATCTGGTTTAGATAAGACAACATCCCAAAAATTTACCAACATATCGAAAACATCGTAACCAATAACTTCCTTACCCATAGATGCCCAATAAACTTCCAATGAACCTCCACCCATGAATGGGGAAACTATTTTAGTCTGATCTTCGACATATGGAGTGATAGACTTTTTTGCTCTCGACTTTCCACCAGCATACCTAATTGGTGTTTTCATTCTTATGCCCTAATTGCTTTGTACTCAGAAAATTTCTTATGGATGTCGGAACGGATTTTTTCGTTATTCTCTTGGAAGTTCCACATTGGATACACACCATTATCAGACTTATAATCATCCAACCAAAAGTGTTCCAAGTCTTTAGGTGGTACTACCAAAGATTCCACTTTATGTACCTTTCCATTCAAACCTTTCACCAAACGTTCTTCTAATTCCTCATAGTAAAAATAAAGTTCAACACATTTTCCCTGTTCCAATGACTCCCGAATCAGATAATTAATGGTGAAACGATTTAAGCCTGGATCATCCTGACCAGATAACAAGTAAAAATTGATTGCGGCTTTTAATCCACCCTTTCCACCAGTTTGACCAATTTTATAAACCTCACCATCAACTACAAATATGTATACAATCGACAAATACTTATTGACCAATCCTTTCGGTAGGGAATCATCATAATCTAAGACCAATGCATAATCATATGCCACACGTTTATTGCCACTATATAGTCTAGTACCTTCTGTAATTTCACCAACTCTTATAATGTTCTGAATTTCTTCAATCTTCATAATTAATATTCCTTTTTATAAATTAATTTTACCATGATAACGTATTATAAAAAATAAAATGGGGTTTCATATAAGGTTTCTCCATATTCTCCCCAGTAGACCATACTTCTATTCTATACGACCCTGGATTCTGATAGTCGTAATGTTTCTTATAGTGATACCATGCATTCCTACTTCCGTAATGTGTTGCCATTTTCATTCTCTGTCTACCACTCAAAGGTTCAATACATTCCGAAATCAATAGAATTTCTTCTAAGAGATCTTCATTGTCACGTTCCCACTTCTCATGCCATAGGTACTGTTTGGAAGTGAAGTGTGTGAATTTCCAGATTTTATCCATTCTATTCCTATAGCTGCAAGAACCGTACCAACTCTACCAAGAGGGATGAACCCACAAGGATTCCATAAACTGTTAGTGCAATTGTCATAAATTTCATACTTGATTCCTTATCTTCCATATACCCAATAACATTACTACCATTACTATAATCGGTGATATCCAAATCATACCGATAGTGAACATCATAGCTAGAGTAAGACATAACCCAACCAGATCATCAATTCCAAAAAAGAGACACATACCAACTAATATTGTTAGTATGAATTTGTGTTTACGTTCGATTTGAATTCCTTCCTTTCCATTATATCTATACGATGTGAACGACTAGTCTGTCTTATTCTCCATTCTCTATTCAGCTGTCTTTTATTATTCTTGTGATACCGTTTATTCTTAGGTACTTGTTTCATTATCTATTCTCCCTTCCCTCTGGGGGTGTACACGCTAAGTATACCATATTTTGAAGTAAATGTCAAGGCTATTTTGCATTTTTTTGATGGGAATCTTCATATGGGGCCCCATGAACGGGAATTCCTGTCCTGGTTTAAAATTTTAAAATATTGATTACGTCTATTACGTTATGTGACGTAATATGGGGCCCCTTACTACCATTGGGTTATTACGTCTATTACGTCTATTACGTCTGATATCTGAAGAAAAGTTTTTCTCCATAATTTGAGATATTTACCATACTAGTAGGTGACGAATAATGGATACCTTAAACCGAAAAACCCGCTAAAACCGACCATGCGAACCAACCCCCGATTTTGGATCGAGGGTAAGGGGTGTGTCTCAGTGAGTGTCCTAGAACGGTGTCTTGTCTAGTTCATTAGTATCGGTAGGTGTCTCATCGGACTCACCAACAGTCTCATCGATTTTTTCATAGAGATCCTTGAACGACTCTTTAGTCTCGTCATCGAAACGTGCAATACAGAGATCAACTGCCTTTGCACGATCTTTGAAAATTCCAAATGACGTTGCAATGTGGACGAGTCTACGAGTTGCAAGGATCTCATCGACTCCACCATCGTGGTAAGTTTTTCTAATAATATCTGCCCACTTGACGAGGTGCAATGCAAAATCCTCATCGACATGACCAGCTGTTTCCATTGCACCAATCACAATTCTTTTTTCGACTGCATTGGTGGCATAGTCTTGTTCAAAGGTAACTGCAAATCTTTCTAGAAATGCTTCATTGAGGATCTGAGTACCAACGAATGCACCACTATCGGAACCTTTACCCTTAGTGTTTGCAGTTGCAACTACCGTAAATCCTTTTTGTGGTGTGACCCACTCATTGATTTTTTTGAGGAAAACTCCCTTACCTTCCAACACTGGCTGGAGTGCAAGGATTTTGTTAGATGCAAGATCAACCTCATCGAGTAGTAGTACTGCACCACGTTCCATTGCATCGACAACAGGACCTTTGTGGAATACAGTCTCACCATCGACTAGACGAAATCCACCAAGTAGATCGTCCTCATCGGTTTCGATTGTGATATTGACACGGATGCACTCACGTTTCAATTTTGCACAGATCTGTTCGATCATGAAAGTTTTCCCATTACCACTAAGTCCAGTGACAAATGCAGGATAGAACATCTCAGATTTGATGATCGTTTCGATGTCCTTATGATGACCAAACCGAACATATGACTTGTCAACGGGAGGAATAAATGACACTTCTTTTACCTCTTTTGGTTCAGGAGTGACTGATTTTTTAACATCCTCCACGGGAGTGATTACTTCCTGTGACACGGGAGACTGTCTGGCCACACGTTCTGCAACTTTTTGTAGTTGTTTGGTAGGAACGGGTGCATCGAGTAAATGAAACGGGAGACGATAGGTTGCAGACTTACCCTTACCCGATTTGAATAGTCCGTCCTTATCGAACCGTTGAGTACCCACTAACCAATATGGGGTTTTTTGTCCGATATCAGCTGCATATGCATTGACATCTTCCTTACTCAGTTCGATACTGTAATCGTCCACTGATTTGTGGATGTGGGAAAGTAATTCACGTTGTTTGGTGTTTAGTTTAGTCAGTTCACTGTAACTCATTATGTAATACTCCTTTTTAGTAGTTCAAATTGTGTTGTTCTCTCAAATACATGCGTATTATACCATATTGGGTCGTCATAGCGTGTCGGGGGTGGGAATTATTTTCACTTTTTCGGGAAAAAATAACGGGAAATGAAAACCTTAAACTACTATTTATTAAAGGTTTTTTAATTAAATACATATTTCCATATTTAATTACTAAATGCATCAAACATGTCATCCATTTCCTCAAAGATTTTCTGATGGATTTCACGTTTCAAAGTTTTCTCCATGTCTATCTCTAATGTTCTCATCATACACCCACTACATGTAAATAACATCACCAATACTACCAAAATCATTCTCATTTTATTCATCCTCGTATATGTCCTATCACAAAAAATAGAAACAATCCTACCATCATTATATAAGCTATAGTCATCTCTTATTCCTCATCCATAAATTTATAAATCATCACTAACATCACTGTTATACTACCCACTAACCACATTGCAAATCCCATATATCTCTCCTATACTTCCATTATATCATCATCTAGTAATGATGGTTCTTTCTCAAAATTTATTCCAGCTACTAAGTCTATCACATCAAATCCGTCCCAATGCATCTTATATGGATTCTTAAACATATGAGATAGTTGACTACTAATGGAGTCTGTTGGATAGTCATGTTCTGCAATGACCTTGATTGTTAGTTTGATATTGCACGTTAATTCTTTCATTCATTGTTTACCCCCTTATGAAATGGTATCGATAAAACGAGTTAGTAGTACACGATTCATCGTTTTTGATTTTGTGTGTTTCTTGAATGCAGTTGTAAGTTTTCCCTTAGTTGCATTGTCATCAACTTCAAATTCTTCGGAATTTGTATCGAGTTCTCTACCCCCAACTATGATGTAGTAATCTTCATATCCGTACTTATCTAGGATACCGAATTTTTCTTTTCTAATCTTCCTTACGAATGTAGAAAGATCATCGTTATTATCGAAATTATTAGTGACATCTTCATTGTACTTAAGATGACGTGCAAGATACGATCCACAACAGATGAAAAATCCGATAGTCTTGATCTGATGACGATCTTGTAATGATTGTAGTAGTGCAGATGTCGATTGAGTTCTACTGTAATATGCATACTGTAGTTTGGTTATCGGATCTGTAATGACTTTTTTGGATAGTTGGTTGATGTAATTGTAACCACTATTAGTCGTGACATCTCTAGTATAATCAGAGGCATTACTCTCACCATCAGTAAGGAATACCACATGGACTTTTTCGAGTCCGTATTGTTTACGGAACTTAGGAATGATATCGTGTGCAACGATAATTGCATCATTCAGCGGTGTACTACCAAGTTTCTCATCACGGGGGACAAATGAAGAATGTCGATCCCATAACCATGACAGTGCATACATTTGATAGAGTGCAGTACTCAGTTCCTTACCTCTCATTTTACTAGATGCATAGTTCCTAAGTGCAAATGGTGAAACGATGATATCCTTTTCTTTGTAGATGGTCGATGTATGTTGATTCTCGATTGAATGACGTCTGATACCTTCGACTGTATCCGTAAATCCGTACACCTCAAATGGAATTCCAACTTTATCACAGAACATCACCAAATTGATGATTTGACGTATTGTGGGTGCAATGTGATTCTGCATCGATCCACTTAGATCAAAGAAGAATAGTAGACCATGATTCTTCCCTTCTGGGAGATTGGTCACTCTCTTGAAAATATCATCATTTATTTTGTAGGAATGCAGACGGTTAGTATCGATAACTCCCGTCTTGGAAGTTTTTGCACGAACATGCAATTGTGCATTCTTCTTCAATTCAAATTCCTTGACCAAGTAATTGACGGTCTTATTGGTTGATGTCTTGAATTTTTTGTAGTCACTGTCTATCTGTGTTTTGTATTCGGGATACAGATTTTCACCGAATAGTTTCGAGAATTCGTGACCAAGATAGGTTTGGACTTTCTTGTAATCCACTATGTAATCCTCTGAATTGACATTAGGAATATTCAAATATTGTGGTGGATCATTGTAGTTGTATGAGTCCTCACCAAGTTTTTCGAGTTCCTTATCGAAATTTTCTTGGGTCTTGGATGCACTAGGTTTTCCACCATGTCCATCACTTGTATCTTGACCAACATTTCTAGATTCTTTATTGGAATCTGATGAAGGATTGGACGGATTGGTACTGTCATCTTGACCGTCAGAAAATTCGTACTTGTCAGAATTCTCAGCTGATTTCTCAGAACCATCAGATTCACCACTAGTTTTTTTATCGGACTCACCACTAGTGACGTTATCGAAATCGTATTCCTTTAATGTATCTACTTCATTGTTCTTGGAATACTCATAGAGTGCCTTTACAATTCTAACTGTATCATCCCAAGTTTCGAGGGAATTATCAATCAATTTGAGAAAAGGTTTTTCCTTATCACTGAACGGTACATGGGTAAATCCCCCACCTTTATAGTGGATGTTGATTCTATCGATGATACCGTATGATCGTGTATCCTTACCTTTGATACCAAAGAAATCAGATTCCATGAGTGATTGGTAACCATTGTAGAAGTTACGTTTCAATCCAGGAAACTTGGATTTGATACACTTTTCGATACGAATGTCCTCGATGACATTGTGGTAGGAAAGTACAGCCTTTTCATTCTCTGTATCGACTTGATCTACAATCTTTGCAAAGTCAACGGGAGTATAAAGTGCATGACCAACTTCGTGTCCTACGAGTAAATCATGTACATCTTTATCATCAGATGCCCAAAGGGGTAGTCCGAGAATACGATTCTTGACATCAAAATATGCAGTCGGAAGTTGTCTCTGTTCGACTGTGATATCTTCGGTTGCAAGTAGTTTTGCAACAGTCGATGTCGTGGTAATGGTCTTGTTCAATCTTTCATCTTTTGTCATAATTTAATTAACCTCTCTCAATTGTTTACGTCTGTATTATACCATATAACCCCGACAAGCGGTGTCGGACTACGAAACTTTTTTTCAATTATTTTCATTAAAATAACGTTTTTTTTCTTCTATGTGATGTATTCGATGTAGATTACTCGATGTAATTGCACGACCCAACCATGAACGAATAGTGACTGAATCATCAATGAGTGGTACTTTGGTCTTACCTATGATCGAGTACTTAGTCTTGATCTTTCTTGATTTGTTGTACTTGTAATCTGCATGGTCTTTTAAATGTTCCATATATATTACCTCAAGTAGATGTTGATCCATTTTTGGTTTTTGGTATCTTCCCAATCATGTGTTTGGTCTATTTCGTGTGCAACTGCATCTTCCTCGAATCCCCAATCTGCAGCTTCAGTAATGAATTCGATATTAGTATCGGAACCGTGACGACTTTCCAAATCTTGTAACTTCTTAACTAATTCACCTAATTTCATATTATATCCTTTGTTCTTTGTCTTACACTATATTAGACGTATGAAAACCCAAAAGGTTTAGTCTAATTTCACTTTTTTCTTCTTTTTTTTCGTATCAGTAGTCTTTTGTGATTTCTTCTTACTGTACGATTTCAGTAGTTCTTGTCTTCTAATTTCTGCTCTACTTCGTTTCATTGAATTCCTCATCATCAAAAATGAAAAACAGTTCGTCACGATCATCATCCATATTGTCTAAGATCACCTCTACAAATAGTTCATCGAGGCCCTTTTCTGTAATTTCTATGTGATTGTTCATCATGTAACTCCTTCTTAATTGTTTTTACATGATGTATTATACCATATAACCCCGACAAGCGGTGTCGGGGGTCATGATTTATTTTGATTTATTTTGATTTTTTCTTTCCCACACTACCAGGAACCCGACCAAAGAACCCATCAGGAAACCTAGTAGTGTACACAGGATCAATGGTATCATCATCGATACAATCCCATATTCCACTGAATAGCTTCTTCGTGTTTACCAATTGGTTTGGTAACAGTTCTGAATATCGGGAGAGTATTGGATACAATCAATCTAGAAACAATGTTTGCAACCACATCAGGTTCTATGGTATGATACTCACATAGATAATGTCCGAAAACATGTGATACGTCTGCATTTTCTGTAATTCTTACTGTAGATGGGGATGTAAATTCCATACCATCCTCACTCTTTTCTACATCTGGATAGACTAAATTGAACTTATCACATAATTTATAGAATTCTTTTATTTTCTGTTTGACGTTACTACTACCTTTTGCCACCATAATATCTCACTCCATGTCCTTCTACGACTAATTGATTATTTATACTCGTTTTAAGTTCCTCACGAAATTCTTCACCATCATCTTCATTGAGTTCTACTCTGATATAGAATAGTTCCCCTAGACATCTACCATATTTACCTATCCCATGTGATCTTATAATTACCTCATAATCATGTTCATCAAGAATTTCATTCAATCTAGCCTTTGCAGCCAAACCTTTTTTCTTTTCTTCAAGATCCCTTGTTCTACTTTCGGGAGTATTTATCCCGTACAGTCGAACTCTAATCTTCCTATGTACCGAGAATCCCAAGTCTACGAGTGCATCTACCGTATCCCCATCTACGACTCTCAATATCTTTGCATTGTATTCAAAAGTAAGATGCCTATCAGATGCATCCTTAACATTATTCATTAGTTTTTCTCCATATCCATATTGGTTCACAGAACACCTCGTCTAGACGTTCTTGACCATGTTCAGTTCCCGTCTGTATTCCCCTACAGTTTGGACGTTTTGCGAGTTCCATACCTATGCAACCCTTGTACTCACTGTCTGAAAATTTAGATAGGAAATCATTCATCGGATCACATATTCCTAATGGTATATCCTTACCTGTTGCACGTTGATATATATCGGATATATTCACCAATAAATGTCCATTTGGTTTGAGAGTATTCCACACATTCTCTAGTGTAACATGTAGGAACTTCTCATTCCAATCCTTTAAATTCTTATGTCTCACCCATGATTGGGTACTCTCATCACTGTATCTCTCCACATCAAAATATGGTGGACTTGTAAATATAGTATCAAAGTACTTACTATATTGTGTCAAATCGACATCCTCAGCTGCATCACAGATGAATCGGGACGTTTTCCCATCCTCGAAAAATCCTGTATTGGTTTCGTAATAATCTTTCTGCTGCCTATAAATTTTATGATTGATTGTCCTGGGATCTATACCCACATACTCACGTCCTGTATGACTTGCATAGAACCCTGCAAGTCTATCACCCCAGCCCATCGAGAAATCGAGTACATTTTCTGATTTGAAATAATCGTATATACACTTTGCAACATTTGGTTTGAACTGAGAACAGATGTACTTTCGTATACCTATCATAGTACGGAGGATCTTTTCATCCATATGAGTAAACTTCATAGAGTACATTGCACCCATAAGGGTAGTCATGAACTCCTTACTATTCCAAGTCCTTTCGGGTCCGGGGGATACCGTACCACTAACTGACCATCTGTTCTTCAATTGAAAATAGTTAGAAGATGCATTACCTACGTTGTTCCTACGAAAATAGATTTGTCTATCTCCATAGGTTAAATCGTAGGTATATGTATCCATTTTGGTATACCAAGTATCCTCGACCAATAGATCTGGATACTTGATACCCTTTAGTTTCATGTATTCTTTATAGAGAGTATTCTCTGTTATTGTCGGGTAGGGTATAGGATATGTCATCAGTACTTCTGCGAGAGTTTCCTTTACGTCATCCTTGTCAAAGGTTTCTAGAATGTGTGACCATTCATCTTCCCTAATTCGGAAATATGGTTCCATACCCTTGAACCTATCGAAATAATCTAGATACAATCTTCACCTTCCCAACAAATACTAACCCAATAGTACGTCATATAAAATTCTTCTAGTGTCATTATATTAGTCCTGGAAATGCTTTTTCAACACAAGCTTTAGTCAAACCATTGTATTGTAGTTTACCCTTTACCGATTGTATGACTAATTCGGATTCTGTTGGATGTAGATTCTCCAATAAAGTGATGAACAACTGTTCTATTTGTGGTTTAGTCATTCCTCTACCTTGATCGGTGGAAACCCATTCACCATTTTGTTTGACTTCTACAAACCTACCTATCTTTTCCATTTCTTTGACTAATGTCACACCAGCAAGATCCCAATCGGGTGCATCATTCGGTTCAAATGGTGGTCTTGTGTTGGGAACTAACCATCGTATCCCATCGTCATAGGTTGCACGCAACAAATGTCTAAGTCCAGGGGTATCATTATCTTGTAGGATTCTAGCTTTCTTTGCAAAAGAAGTTTCCTCTTGTACATCTGTAAATATCTCATGTAGAGATCGTTCCATTATATTCTCCTAAAAATCATGTATTCGTTCCATAAGTTCCTTCAGTCGATTCTGGACAAAGTAGTTGAATATCTTAGACCTACCAGTATCACCATTCGACTGATATTCCACCAAGACATTATCCTTGATGTTATCAGGAATATAATCAAAATCCACTAGGGATTGATTTCTCTTGTAATTTCGTAATTGTTCATAATCACAAAATATTTCAGGTTCCAACTCTACCCATGAAGCCATCTTCTTTTTGTTCAAAGGTTTCTGTCTCAAACCATCTGTAAATGTATTATCGGGTGACATGAAATTAGGTATTCCATCACCCCTATCTCCTTTCATTATGTGTTCTCTTTTATATTTTAAAGGATCATCAACATCTATGAACTCTTTTCGGATTGGACTATACTGTTTCACTCTCTCATATTTGTGTAATTGTGAAAAATCCTTATCACCTGATAATATCAAAACAGGTTTCTTATATGAGGAATAATGTTCAGTTAGTACTGCAATGACATCATCTGCCTCTGCATAATCCACTTTAACCACACTATAAGGTAAGTTATCCTTAATTTCATCTCGTATTTTATCCAAGACATAGTAGATAGAATTCCAATCTAGATGTGATTGATCACGGGATTTCCTTCTACTAGCTTTGTATTGTTTAAATACATCCCTTCTCCAATTCTTTCGATCATCACAGCATATGATGAGTTCATCGAACTCATCACTAAACTTGACCCTATATGATCTAAGAGTATTCAAAACACTATGACGGATTAACTTTTCCTCAACTGTTCCCGTCACATGAACACCTGGGGATTGCATTATATTTGCAATGAATATTTGGTTATAATCTACTAATATTGGCATCTCACTCTATCACACCTTCTAATGGTTTTTGTAATGGATGATGTAAACCATGTTGTCTGTATAACATGGCTTTCACTATATCCAATACTTGTGTAAAATCTTTTTGAAATTGTTCATCAGTACAATCCCATCCAAATTCATTCAAATCTTGTATAAAAGGAATAAATACGTCCTTCATTACCATATCAACATATTGCACTGGATCATCTGATGCATGAATTGCAATACCTTCGTAAAACTGTTCTGCACTTGGATGTACTACTACGTTTTTTCCGTACATTGAATTCCTAGTATTATGGTATCGGAATTCAATCTTTTTGGTGCATTTCTTGATTTTGTAGTCACCGAATTAAAGATATTCTCGATACTCAATGGAGTTGTAATTACAGCCAATGCTTGTTGTGGATTTCTCAGTTTCTTACTCAATGAATTGAGTCCATTGTAATTCTTTATGGTTGTACCTTGAATCTGTAATCCACTACCATTTATTCCGTAATATCCAGATAGGTATCTAGTTTTGGTGTTGTAAACCCATAACTGTTTTGCACCTATGATGTCCTCAGGAGGTTCACTCTTGAGTGTTAAATCATTATCGTTATATTCCACACAATATTGAACTTTACTCGTAAGCTGTTTATTAGTCTTAACCTTTTTCCTACGAGGTTTCTTGATTGTATCTATGTACTTTTGACAATCATCAACTATACTAATCAGGAATTTGTGATATCGTCTACGTTGACTCTTATTCAGATTTTTATAATTCTCAAGGATTTCCTTATTGATGGGTTCCTCGATGGTTTGAAATATTTCCATTGCATTATCTTGGAATATAGCAACATATCCCTTTGCATCAACAGACTTGATATTATGACCCATCAACCATTTGAACATAGAGAATTCACTACGACAATCATTAGAGATGAATTTATCTATCTCATGTTCTACATCACCGATCCTCTGATCTACTACTATTCTATCTACTGTAGAAACCCTTTTCGGTTTATCTACAGTCGGTGTGACTGGTTTTTTAAATGTGTATCCCTTACGGGATAAATCCTTCAAACAATCATCAAAAGAAGTCATAGTATTCTTTGGAAGAATAGATCCATTTGAGAGAATTCTAGAAATATATCCTATAGTAGGTTCTATCGAGGAATCTGGAAGATTCTTGATATTAGCATATTGTATACTTCTATTACCTTCCATCAACCAATCAAGTAGATAGGATTTTATTGTACTTGACTTACCATTATTAACACTATACCAATTCAACATCGACAATAATTCACTTTGACTAATTTTCTTCTTGTGTATCGGTTCCTTCATTCTCTTGTCTTTCCTTTTCAATAATCAATCTTTTGTAAAGTGCATTTGCCTTTGCAGCCTTCTTTCGATTTGCATTCTTATCTTCAAATTCTATCTTCTGACCCGTATTTCGTAAATCAGATACATTGGTTTTCTCTACCACATCGATGATATGTCGAACATCACCAGTAGTCAACATATTATCACGTTGTTTCTTGATGTGTTTCTGAATCCGTTGTTGTTTCTTTCTTAATTTCCGTGTTCGTATCCGTTTTTCTAGTCTCATCCTTTATTTTCCTCACTTTGTATTTATCTATATAGTACTGTTTCATATGATTGTGTACAATACGTTCATTCTTACATGATGTATTATTCAATACTTCAATCACAGTTGGTCTTGATTGACTATTGTTTCTATCATTCAAGTAATCAATTACTTCGGTTCTCACGAATGTCGTTCCTCTCTTGTTTGTCCTACATTTTCCTTGACTTGTATCCTACCACCAAATGTGGTCATCTTCATTTTATCATATTTATTGTGTTCGTACTTCTTTGGAGTTGCACGAATAACCACACAATCACCTATATCCAAAAGTCCAGGTTTTCCACTTTCTGCACTAACATCAGGTAATGCCCAAAAAGAACCCAACCTACCATCACGGGTAACTACCTTGAAGACATCCTTTTCATTTATAGCTCTACGATCAATCAATTTCACAAAGAAATCATCACGTTCGCCAACCACACCTATAGGTGATTCTGTATATGCAAATTTCTTGAAATATTGATTTTTGTTATAGAGATTTACTATGGATGCAACCTTACCAACCATCCTAGAATCCGTATTATTTGTATGGATACAATTTCTTATGGGTGTAACATACCCCTGATCGAAACTACCTTCTCCCAATGCATCCTTATATAGTCTATCTACATATTCCACGATAGCAGTATATTGTGTGTTTATAGAATCACTGTATTGGATACCTGAAAAATCACTTTTAGCTTCGGTTTTAAGGAAACGTTCAACCAAGGATGGTGTATTTACGGTTGGATGTGGTGCCACTGATTTCACATACTCCCCATCATTCTGAACTTGAAACAAAGTTTGCTTTATTACTATATCGGTGGGAAATAGTTGGTGTTTATTCATTATATAATCCTGATCATCCTTTCACTTGTCATCTACTATATACAGCTGCAATTACCGTACCAACTCCAGTATTTTGTCCAACTTTTTTTCTATTTTATCGATCTTTCTTGATAACGACTTCATTTCGTCATTTTGTAGACCCAATTGTTCTTGGACTATATCTGGAATTGGTATCGGTGATGCCTTAATTGCAGTCTTGGCAACACTACGAATCAGTTTCTTAGGTTTAATCATTTGTATTGATTTTTACGGTATTTCTTCCAAGTTCTACTATCCTTTTCCTCTGGAAGTACATCCTTTTTAGTATTTTTAGGTTTCTTACGAGACTTGATACGAACTACCCCATATGTATCAGACAACCATTCTTCGTAGGTTTTATTCTTAGCCATCATCACTCCTTCTTATAAAACCATCTATTCATTATGTTGGAATTGTAGTATTTCCTAGTACCATCGGGAAATCTCGAATGCAACACATCCTCATTAAACTGTAATTTGGTTTCCCAGTAACCCAATTCACCTTTGGTCTTACATAATTTCAATATCTCAAATTTGAACTTATCCTTACCAATGGTATTTATTTCCTCATTGAGTTCATCACAGGATCCAGTATATTCTTTCCAGTTAGACTCCTTTCGGGTAATCTTTCTGTTTACTCTACCTTTGACCTTTTTACGTCTAGTGGAAGTCAATTGTTTTCTACCGATATAAGAACGGTTTGATTCCTCGTTAGTTATACGATACACAAACCCAAACCATTCCAACGGATCAAAATCTTCAGACAACCAATGACCAAAATCATCTATCAATGCTCCACGAACCTCTCGTAGTTTCCATATCACCTTCCCAGTCAATATCCGTACCTGTTTCACCCCACAAATGTGCAGTCGAACCAGATTTTGGTACATTATCCTTGATCCAATCGAGTATTTGTTGATTTACTTCGTCCTCATCAAAAAATTTCTGACCTTCCCTTTTCAAGGTTAGATATGTAAAATCTTTGATGACATTGGTCTTGGTTCCATCTGGTTTTTCCCAAAATATGGTATTCTCACGATTATTGAGTATAACATGAATTGCACCGTCTATCCCATAGACACCTTTCCTTCGGATGATATCATACATTGTATTGACTGCACCCTCATGTGTCTGTAATAGGATATCATCTGGAACAACACGTTCTCTATCTTTGTTAGCTTGAACTGCAACATGATAATTTGCAAGTACCCATACAATATGAACATCCCGTGAACCATATCCAACACTTCTCAATTGTGGAAGTACTTCGGATATATCTTCCATTTCTTTCAAAGTGATATCAAATAGAATATTTGGTAGATGTCGTGCATCCAAATCCTTCAATAACAGATCAAGAGTTTTAGACTTGATACCAAGTTTCTTGACTGCCATGTGCAATGCACCCACATGATCTGGATTTCTAAGATCTAGATCACCCAATCGTCTACCTTTCTTATCTGTGTATTTCTTGTTTGTAGACAATCTATCCAATTCCATGAAAGCCTTCTTCCATTCATCCACATCACGGATCTTGAATTTCTTTGCTTCTAGGAAGTTTTTGGTTGCAAATCCCTTACCCGATCCTGCACCACCTGCAAGGAACACAACTTGACCATAATTCCTACCCTGGTTGAATAATATTTGTTTTTCTGTGAGATACTCTTGGAATTCCAAGAATGTCCCGTACCTCAAATAAGTTTCCTTCTCATCTAATTTTGGATGAAACATAGAATTCCCCTAATCTTTTCGTTTACCACCTGTTGCTTTCTGAGGTTCAGGTACTTTATCTGCACCTCGATCCTCTGCAAACAGATGTCTCAACGACTCTTTTTGTGCCTTTGCTCTTCTTTCTAATGCATCATAGTAGTTATCGTTATCATCATATATGAACTGCAATTCTTGATGTTCTAAGAATTCATAAATCCTATCTGGATGTGTTGAAAACCCCATCCAAGTCATAACATCTAAACCAAATCCCAATTGAATATTGGTTATCCGTGAACACAATCCCAGGAGACCACCTGTACCATGAAACAGTCCACCACCAGAATTACCAAATATCGATGGTGCATTATACATCAAATATGATTTTTGTTCTATGATTTCTCTGAGATATGTTAATTCACCTTTATTTGAAAAGGGATCATGCAACAAACTACATCCACTTGTCCATACCTCATCAAACAATTTTAGATCATCTATACCATCCTCTGGATATAATGATGCAACCCAATCTTGTTTTTTGGTATTGGTTAATCTGACTGCAGCTAGATCATGATTTTTATCATATGCAATTATTTCTGCCTGTGTACTATTTGCAGATGCAATCTTACTCCCAACGTAATCAAAAATCTCCACAGAAACTTCTTCCATCACATCCTTTTTGACTTCTCGTTTGAGTAATGAATCCCATTGGTTTTTAACCGAAATTGCACCAGAAACAACATGTTCACAAGTCAATACCACATTGATCCATTGACCTTCATTTTCAGGATCTTCTTTACTGTAGACAAGAACCCCCGAACCACCTGCACCTTGTGCCTTTACCCTAGTTACTGGATATAATATTTGTTCATGTAGTTCTTGTTGTGTTAATGACATTATAAGTACCCCTTCCCGTAAAGTAGTAGAAATATAACCGACCATATAAGAAATAATGCAGTCCAATATGACATGAGATATCTACCAGTTATATATATCAAATAATACCTAATTCCAAGTGTCTTATAAAGAATGTACTCATCCTTTATTCTATTTATAATCATCTCAAGTTAAACTTGTTACAGTACCCTCACTAGTGCAATACTATTTGCAGCTATTTGCCATTTTTGTTTTGTTGATAAAACATACAAATCCACGATGTCATTCATATCGTCAAACCATACACGTTTTACCAAACACTCGTTATATTGACCCAATGCCAATACTCCAACTCTAAATTTCTTACTTTTTGCTTCGTTTAATACATCCAAACTTTCCAACATTCAATTGTCTCCTTATTAAATGTTAATCCCAAGTACCAGGAAATCGTTTCTTCTTAAATGGATATATATCCCCGTCTAACCATATTAGAAACCTAGTTAGTTGTTCTGTGATTACAAATCTTATCAAACAGAACCCAATAAATATGTATAACCCCATTTTCTCTATACTGATACCTCCTTTGTTATTTCTTCAACCCTCTTTTTTAATTCTTCTAATCTTTCCTTCTGTTCCTCTTTATCGGCTATAGGAATCAACGAATCCAATCTTTCCATAATTAAATTACAATGACCCCTTATTTCAGAATTAACTATGGTATTACAGGTAATGAAAAGATCGGTAATATCCATATTATATTATTCCCGCAAGTTCTTGCAACATATTCCAATTTCTCAAACGTTCCTCCTGAGAATTCAATAATTCTGGTGATGGATTGTTATTTTTATCAAAATGCTTTGCAAAACGCCCTTCACTTCGTGCAAATGTGATAAAATCGATTGTTTCATCTGTCTTGCGTATCGTATACCAATCATCCTTTACAGATGGATTCCCCTTCAAATCTAAACGTTCCTTGATGGTATTTCCTTTTCGTGGATCATGTATCATCATCGGAAATGCTCTTGAATCCACAGCCAATTTTGCTTGGTGCATTGCCATATTATCTGCAACACCATGTTCAGGTTGACAGGTGGAATAAACTATGATAACTGATGGTCCAGGGAACTCCATAGCTTCTATCATGGCACGATACATATGATTGAAATGGGCACACGTTGTTTGTGCAACATATACATTTGGATGCATGACACAAATCTGTGCAAGTTCCTTACGTCCTTCTCGTTTACCTTTCAGTTCCTTCCCATAATCTGCCATATCCGATTGTTGTGCCATAAAACTTGCAGTTGATGCTTGTCCACCAGTATTGGAATAAACTTGAGTATCCAATACTAATACGTTGATATCTTGTCCAGACATCAACATTCGTGAAAGTGCCTGAAATCCGATATCCAACATTGCACCATCTCCACCAACAACCCATAGTTTTTTGTCTCTCCAACCCATCTGATTCCATCGAGAACGAATTCCCATTGCAAATGTTGGTGCATTCTCAAAAAGGGAATTTGCCCAAGGAATTGTATATGGATTGTATGGATATGTTGCAGTATAGACCGTATTGCATCCTGTGGCTGCAATCATTCCCATATTCTCTGCACCATATGTAAATCCAACTGCAGCTGTCATCATACGGAGTGCAGTTGCCTCACCACAACCCATACATGATCCTGCACCACCAACATACAATAATGATTCTGGACTTAACATCATATCAGTCAATAAACGATCATTGATAAATCGTTCTGGTGTACTAGGCAATTTATTATAGAAATCCCATGTTGCATCAAACTGGTTTCGATTAATTTCTGTTTTGGGTATCATAGATAATGCATTATGATCACCACAAGCTTCAACACATTCTGCACAACCTTTACATTTCGTAGGATCTATAAAGATACCAAAAAGACCACCTTCCTCACCCTTTTTCTCATATAATGAAGTATATTTTTGAGTCTCTGTAAATCGTGAACGAAATAAATCCTTATCACAATCCAGAACATCATCAAGTTCCTTTTCCAAAGTATCCTTCTCTACTATCTTTCCAAGAATTGCAGTATCTGGACATTCGATAACACATTCCATACATCCAACACACATCGATGGATCATAAAATGGTATCTCAGGTGCAATATAACTGAAATCTCGATATGATCCAGTTCCTGCTGGAATTATACTCCTAGCAGTATCTAAATCTGCTTCCAGATCATCATCTTCTCCCATTGCATATGCATCAAGTATCGTAGTATTGAAATTTTCTATATTTACAAGACTTTCTAACACTTATCTCCTCCAAACATCTTCCTTCAATCCAGCACATTCCTTTTTGTTTTTACGGAAAAACCCGTTATAGATCCGTACACTTCTATTGGTTACGGTAACTCCTATTTCCGCATACTCTATTACAATATTCTCCAAACGTGTTAAACCATGCAACTCAATCCCTCTCCAATCACCAACTTCTGGTCTTTTTACCTGATTACTAGTAAATCTGATGGGGGTTTCCATCGTACCTTCACCGATACAAAATGCACCCTTTTCTACAATTAACTTCCCATTTGTTTCCAATTCACCATACAGTACTGAACCATTTTCTATTCTCAGATAAGCACCTTCTAGAATTCTCACCGTACCACGAATATGTGTTGCATCCGTATTCAACACTTTGACATCTTCTGAATACTCACCTTGTAACACACGATACTTACCCAATGCTTGACCGGGAAGTACTTCAATTTGTGTTGAAATCATTTCCCATTCATCACAACCACAAACGAATAACCAAAACATAACAAAATATTTCATCATGGTAAATAAACTGCAACCCCCACACTTATCACCAATCCTATAACCAATCTAACAAAATCCCAACCGACTCCAACAAAACTCTCTCGTTGTTTTTTCTTGAGAACTTGAGTCATTGCAATTTCCCTACCAGCTAACATTCCAACAAACAACCATGTTGTACTCATTGGTATAGGATTGACTACTTTGAAAATAAATAATAGAATACCATACACAAAATCTATTATTGTTACCTGTTTCAAATTGATAACATCTGACTTTCTTTGCACCACTTCTTGGATCTTCCCACCTCTGAGGTAGAATATCACACCCAACAATGAAAATGCAGTTGTCAAATACATTACCAACATCGAAACTGGAATATCTCTTGGTAAGAATACACATTCATTTGCAGTATCGTGCATCAACCAAGTTATCCATAAAAATGAGGTAGATACTAACTGTAACTTACCCCATATAGGTGAAACATCACTCCACCACTCTTTATGTTTCTTAACGTGATTTGCAACCAACGTCCATATCAAAAATGCAACTACACTTGCAACTACATATCCTGTAACAGACTTCTTAACCATCTTCATGATGGTAGGTGTTGATGCAAATGTCGTTAATGTAAATAGAGTTGTTGATACTGGAACTCCAACCCTTGTTAACACCAATAAACACACTGGTGCAAGTAAATATTTGTACTTAAAAACATCTGGATATGGTATTGTTGATAACCTACCCCATGACAAATCCCCATCATTTAAAAACCAACCAACTGTTGCAGTCGTAACCATCAATCCACCAAACCATAACCATAAATGATACCATTCTCTCTGTTTGTTGGATGATATGAAAGTTCCTAATGTTTGTATACTATCGTTTGCAACAACAGCATATGCCGACATAAAAAATCCGATTAATAACAAATTCTCCAATTCTATTTACCTTTCAACTGTTCTATCTCTTTTTTTAATTCGTCCATTCGTCTTTCTTTCCACTGTCTATGAACTTCATTGGAAACGCCCGTTTCAAATCCCATTTTGGTAGAATTGCTTTTTTTATCTGGTGGAATATAATAATTTGAAACTTGTTTCAATTGTGTCTCTAAAATTCCCAACTTTTTAGTATTTTCCTCGTTCAATTTACTTCCTTTTTTTTATTTGTCTGAGATATTTTCTCAGTAGTATTCCAGATTGACCTCCTATCAACGGGGAAGCCAATTTTATTTTCCTTGTGGCTTCGTACCTTTCTCGTCTTGTGAGTTTGTCTTGCATTCTAATTGTCTTTCCAACTTAACTATTGTTTCGTTTGCCCTTTTCAGTTTTCCTTCTAATTCTAACTCCTTTCTCTGTCTATATGCAATTTCTTGTTCAAACGTTACTGCCTGTTCTTTAACCAAATGACTTTCTGCAAAATCACAACCTATCAATATCAAACACAAAAACACTACAAGACTCACCATGATAAAGAGTCCTTTAATCACTAGCGTTCTCCAGTAAAGTATTATCCTGTTCTGCATTGTTGAACCAGAAATCGATCACTTTTGACCAACTTCCAACAAATGCACCAATAAGTACCAAAAGTACCTCTTTCCAACCTTCGCTGATATCCTTACCTAATGCAATAAACATCATCATCAATGCCAAAATCATTGCAAAAATTGCAATTATAGATATGGTTGAGTACCATTTCCGTTGACTTCTATACATTATTAATTTCAAAAGTTCCTCATTTATAATTTGATCATTTTGTTCCTCTATTACAGACATATCGACATCATCCACCTTTTCGTATTTTTTTAATCGCCTCTCCTTCGCCGATTCCCCATTCGATTCCTGAATTCCTGTATCATCTTCTGACGTTCTTCGGGAGATGCGTTCTGAAATTGTTCTATCTGTGCTTGCCATTGACCACCTCCTGTTCTTCCTGATCTCCTACGAGTTCTTTGTCGTACTCCTGTATCCTTTTCCTCAGTCGTTTTTGGTGTAGTGTTCTTACTATTTCTAGCTTCAGTGGTAGTATTTCTTGATTTCCTACCTCTTTTCTTGGTGTTAAGAAACGTAATATCCTTGGTAACATATTCCTTCCCATCATTCATTCGTATTTTGTTTCTAGATACATTAGAAACAACGTTATTATTATCAAGTACACTCCCAACTTCAACAATCCGAATCCTATTATTCCTAACATTTATTATATATCCCCTTGCAAAATCTTCACCAACTATAGTACCTATCAATTCATACCTTGGGGTAAGATCTGGTTTAGTCCACCCCAATGGTCTGAATAAGAAATTATCTTTTATTGGTCTGTAGTACTCATATCCATTCCAATTCACCTCAATTGGTGCAGTTATCAACATCAATAACAAACTAAACACTTAACAATCACTCCAATAAGGGTTGTAATCCTTCATGAAAGAATGATCATTAGGATCATTAGTATAATACTTCTCCAATTTCTTAGCCAAACTTGGACTTTCCTTAGTCAACCAAGCTTTGATATATTCTTGTTCAATCTCTACTATCGTACTGAACACTTCCTTCAATAGTTGAAATTTATCCAATCTCGGAAAACGATGTGTAATTGTATCCATCATCTTATCATATTCTACATGTTCTAATTCGAGATTCTCATAACCCACATCCTTATATAGATATGATGCAAAACAACCTGTATCTACTGTAACTGGTAAATTCCTAATGGTATCTTTAATAAATTCTCTTCGTTCATCCTTTTCATCGTAGTAAACTGGCATATCCTTATCTCCCTAAAACAACCATTTAAATATGTGTATTGCACCCACAATGGAACAAATCCATTGTAGGGCACAAAAAAGTAAAAGTAAGATCCAAAATAAAATATTACCACCATCCCAATTCATTATATTTCACATGCTCCTCCACTACAAGCAAGTTCACCTTGTAGATTGGTGTTATCTTGGTCTTCAAAAACATCCTCTAAATTGATGTTTCTAATATGACTTGAAAATTTCTGATAATCTGATTCCGTTATATCCTCAAATGGTGCTTGAACGTATGTCCCAGTGTCATATGGTAAGAACGATAACCCATTAAAGGAATCCTGATTATCCCACAGCCATGTCGAAACCCTACCCCATTCATCTGCCTTTATCGAAACAGTTGCAGATACATTATGTGTATTCATACCACCTTGATGACCATTTGCAACCCAAGAATTGGTAAAATACTTGACTCGATTGAGGAATTGTTCGACATCCTCAGTTCGTGTTTTTGCATCTTGTGGTGCCTTAACTGGAATAGTAATTACTGCACCATCACCAAATATCTCATCTTCGATAATCTCAGGAATTGTATCCAATAGGTATTTATAAATTGCCTCATTTTTACCTACGCGAAGTCTACGGACATAATACTCATTATGCCATGCATGAATCCCTGAAGATGTACCCAATACAAGACTACCAGTACCTTCTGGTTTTATACAAGTGATCCTTTTTGCAGGATTCACCCCTACAAGTTCTGCAACCTTTTCATTTTCCTCTACTGCACACTGTGCAGCTTCTGCAAAATCAAACTTGGATTCATCTATGGATGCAATTCCTGTGAGTGATACCCCCAAGAGTGCCTCCTTCTCAGTCTGTTTTTTCCATTGTGGACGTAAATAATGAAAATCGGTATAGGATGCCTGTAATGTACCCATGAAAGCCGCAACTCTTGCACGTTCATTGAGATCTTCCTGACTTTCCACGTCTGACACATTTATAGATGTCAAATTACAGAATTGGTACGGGTTCAGACTGATTTCACAACAGGGATTTGATCCCAATTCGATATTGTTTGTGAAATACAATCCAGGTTCTCCACTCCCAGATGTCTTTATCACATCCCACTTAGTCTCAAACAGATCCTTAGTAATCAATGGTCTTGCAATTACAATTGAATTATTAGACCTTGCACGTTCTGGATAGAAATAAAACCATTGGATTTTTCCGTTGTCCTTGAGTTCCTCGTAATCACTCTGAGGTAAGAAAACCTCTTTGGTCATACAATATTTCTCATCTCTCCAAACACTAACCCTTACGTTATGCACACCATCATGTTCACCCAAATGATCCTCTAATACACCATCATATGCAGTTTTACATTTCATCATTTCATCATCTGCAATACTGAACAATGAAATAAGTGCAGATCTACGAATTCCTCCTGCAAGTACTGCATCTGCAATCAAACAGAGTATATCATGACTTTCCAATGGGGTAAGTTTGTCACCATTGTCCTTACTGTCTAGGATAGTTTGTATCTTATTGAGACATCGTTTCAATGGTTCTGCACCTGGAGCCTTACCACCACTAATGATCAACCTTGCACCTTTTTCCCGAATTGATCGATAATCGAATAATGGTAGGGAACGATCTGCAAAATATGCTTTCAATAAAACCTTGATTGAATCTGCCCAACCTTCTATAGAATCCTGTATCAGATATCTACGAGATTTGATAGGTTTCCTCACTTCGGGTAGTTTGTCTACATGATGTCTCTGTACAGAATACCCAACCCCACACCCAGACAATAATAGAAACATTGTCTCTGAGAATGCATGGATATCAGTTATAGGTAAATATGAACAATTGAACATTCTCGATGGATTAACCTCAATTGCAGGTCCTGCAAATTGCATAGATCTCATCGAGGGTATTACTTTCTTTGCATAGACACTCTCGTATGCATCATCTATAAGTTCTCGTAATTCTGGATATTTATCGATATGCATTTTCTTATTTCGATCTACAGTTTCTTTATATGTTTCTCTCCGCTTCTTCTCCGGTAAATATTTTGCATACTTCATGTGATGTGTCAAATCACTGAGTATCTGTAAGTTCTTCTCCATTTCCTTCCTTATCCTCCAATTTCATCCCAACTTCTTAAATCATCCCATCTACCAACAGGAAATCCAAAATTCAATTCCTTTGCAATTTGGAAACCAAAATTAGTAGCGGGAACCTCAACTCCCTCAAATACAAATGGCACATCTATCTTCTTGACATGTTGACTATATGCTTGTGCAACTTTATCTAACTGAACTCCACGACCAACAGAGAACGATCTACCACTACCACTCACAACCCGAATATCATCACCATATAACTCCTTTACCCTAACAACTGATCCATCTTGTTTAAATGTACTAGTCAAATACTTTACCTTATTAAAGAAATCTTTAGGTTCCATATCATCTGGTCGTATTGCAAGATACGAACGTTCTACCACATCCACCAACTGATCAGTCGGACAATCCTCATATTCCACACCTTGTATAGAACATTCTCTCCAATGTCCTACCAATTGATACACACCCATTTTGTTACGATTAAACCAATCCCGTAATTGTGCATTCTTAGCTATATTAGTTTTCTTATCATTCTCACCCCTATATGCAGTTATAACTACAAAATCATTATCCTCAAGTTTGATTTTTTGTATTATCCTTGAGAGTCCTGCTTCTGTAATTGCATTATTATTTTGACTATCTCTACCCCAATCATCATATGGGGTAATCTTATCTTCATCAATTTTCCATTTATTATCTATTAATTTTTCAGTTAATTGGTCGTAGTTCATTTTGATACCCTTTTCCAGTTGTTTAGTGTTAGTTTTGCAGTCATACCCCAATAGGTATTACTATTTATTATGTTTATAATCTGTTTTGGTGTTTTTCCCGATAGAATCATGTCATTTATGTCTGTCTCAATCAATGTGGATGGCCAAATACACAATTTATAGTTGTCATCGATGATCTTTTCCATTTTATCCACTATACTACTATTTCTACATTCGTTGTCGAAAACAAATACCATATCTCCCGTTATTCGCTCATTATAAAACTTATCATTGCGAATCCCATCACTACCAGCCATAGCAATGCAGTTAGGAAGAAAAAGACTATCAAAAGGGCCCTCAACAATGTATACAGTGTCCTCAAAATCCAACCGTTCAATTCCAAATACCTTCGGAAAATCATCATCAATACGGATCGTAATGTACCTAAAGTTACTTTCATGTATAGAACGTCCCTGAAAATGAGTTAGGTTTTTATCTTGATCGTAGAAAGGTATTACTATTCTTTCCTCGTTTTTATTGAGTTCCACTACTTTTGGATATTTTTCTGGTACTATATCATCTACGAAACCACCAAAATCATTGGTATAATACAATTCCTCTAATGGTATTTTTCTATTGGTTAGATATTGTTTTCCCACATGATCATCATCTAACTTTGTCACAGACGTGACGAATTCTGATTTCAATTTAGTGAAAACAGGTGCAGGGAAATCGTATGTTGGTTCCTCTACCTTTGCAAACCCATTTCCACTATTCTGAAATCTCTCCATAACATATTGTTTATGTAGTTCTGAATCTATGAACTTGATAAACTTATCAGTTGTTGTTCCCTTACCACAATTGTGACATTTATAGAACATATCACTTTTCTTACGGTAAAGAAAACCTCTAGCTTTATTTGGGTTTCTTTCTGAATCCCCACAATACGGACACCTAAAGTTATATAGGTAGTCCTTTTTTCGTGAAAATTTACCCAATCTAGAGGATAATAATGTGATATACTTGATATCAATATGCAGACTCATACCCGAACTCCTTCATTATATAACTATAGCTGCAATTATCGTACCAACTTTACTTATCTGCTTCTAAATTACTCATTACATTTTACTCAATGATCGAATAATTCCTTCTACACTATTTATGAATCCAGGTAGACTACGACTATATTTCTCTGCCCATCTTACAGGATCTCGAACACCCTTGAGTGCTATTTCTAGATTATCCAATGTACGGGATATCGTTTCAGCTGCATCCTCAGGATCGATGTACTGGATTTCACCACTACGACTTATAATTTCATCTAAGGTTTTTTCTCTGATATCCTTTTCTATACTTATCATTTTACTTTCCTCTTTTATAATAGACTTTTTAATTCTCGAATTTCTGAATTACTCAATGCATTGGATATTTCATCTGCCAACACATCAACCCCTTCAAATTTTGAAATATTTCGCATCATAATTCGCATTCTATCCAATGAGTCATCAGTCATTGCCACACCACCACGAACAGTTGATACACGACCCTTATACCTAGGGCTATCATCCCTTTCCCCAATTGATGATTCCTTAATTCCAAATCTTTCTAACCATTTTTTCCAACCATATGCATTCTGTCCTTTGACTTGACCAGAAAGTTCTATCCATTCCTTCCAAATCTCACGGAGTACATCTGTTGGTAAATCTGTTTCTGAACTCATATGTTTAATCCAACTCTTTTCATCATAATGTTCCATAGAATTGATAAGTTGATCTATCACATATTCTATATCAGAAAATTTTTCATTTAATTGTCTCTCTCTTACAAACCTTTCAAAATTTTCCATTTATTTCCCCTATTTTAGTAATTGTATTATGGATAAAATTGCACTAATAACTGCAGGAATTCCTGCTCCACATATAATTGCCTTCCATCCTATCTTCAAAGTGGTTTCCATTTCCTTCAATTTCAGTTCTATATGATGTAAATGATTTTCCCTCATATCTGTGACTCTTTCATCTACCGATTCTATTTTTACACTTAAGTCATTTAATCGTTTTTCTATTAATTGTTCGATCTCCATATTTGTATTTATCGTCTGAGAAAGACAGTAACCCCCGTTTTATCTCGCAAAATTATTGGATGATTTGGAAACTTCTTTTGATACGATCTAATGTCATTTGCAAGTGGTTTCTTTCCCAAATGTCTAAGAAAACTCTCCTTAGTTCTTGATCTTAGTCTTGCCCTCATTAGTAAATCACTTCCTACCTCAAAAATATCTACATCATGTAATTTCTTACGTTTTTTCTTCTTCTTATGAGATACGGGTGGATCTCCATGTAGTCCAGCAACATTACCAGGAGCACTTCCAACCGCATTAGTAGGTGCATCTTCTATAAGATATTCTGATGCATATTCTTCTATAAAATCCTTTATATCGTCCTCTGGCATTATTCTGTTCTCCCGTAAGTACTGCACAAAAGCATCCTCAAGAGCTGTATCATCTGAAACAAAATCACATTCCTCTTTGAGTAAATACAATGCAGCTGCAAGTGAACCCAATTTACCCTTCATGAAAGGTACTCTACCCAATACCCGTTTGAGATTGAATACTATTCGATTGAATGCACTATAGGATTCCTTTTCTGCTTTGGTTTTCCGTTCTTTCTTACCTTTGAGAAGATTTCCCTCATCGTCAATAACACCTAATTTGAACGCTTCGGTTTTCTCAAAAGGTGTAGTCAACAACCTTAGAAAACTATATGCTTTGTATGTACTTGCTATACCCATCTAATTTTTATCTATATCCCTTAATGGTTGAAACACATCTGGTACTAATGGTATATCTACCGTATTGATATACGGGGTATCATCCACCCCATAAACCCTTTCAGGTAGTCTATTAAGATAAACTAAAAATGTTTTTAATAAAGGATATTGTTCCTTATCTACTCTATAGAACAGTATCCTTGTTCCAGCTTCGTTACCAAATACATTGTACATGAGAATGAGGTGATTTACAATCAAATTGGTTCGTAGATCACCATCATTCAGGTAACGATTAAATAATCGTTTTATGTACTTTATCGTAAGCATATCCTCGTTGAATTCATCCATCGATGTACAACTCGGATTGGTATAATTCTTTATTGCATATAACAAAAAATTATCTTCGTCTAAAACCTCAAATCTCATACATTACTTTCTAGGCATCAGGGGCAACTATTTCTTCGGCATCCCCACTAATACCACCAGCAACCAGACATTCCCAAAATACTCTACCTGCACGACCACCTGTACCTGTAGTTCTTTTATTCCATCCAGTATGTGTAATATTAGTTGCTCCTCCACCCAATGTTATTGCAAATGTTGCAGATGAACCATCAGTACCAGTAATTGTAGGTGCTGATGTATAATCAGAACCACCATTGGTAATAGTAATACTGTCGATAACTCCACCATCTACTGTATATGATCCAGCAAGACCTGTTCCACCAGAACCAGTATTATCTACGGTAAAATTACCTGCCGTATAACTACCACCACCATTAACTATTTCAATACTCACTACATTATCTGATGTATCAACACCAATTTCTGTGCTATCAATTCCGAATACATCTGCACCATTATCGTATTTCGGTTTCCCTGCTTGCTCGTCTGTACTTGTCCATAAACTCATGGCTTTCTCCTATCGTTTCCTTCCACTAGTTTTTACTCTAGTTTCGTTTTTAATATTTTTCTGTTTCTTATTCATCAACCGTTTTACGGTTTCCTTGTATGCTTTAGTTCGACCATCTGCTCTACCAGATTTAGTCATTCCAGTTTTCTTGGCTTTTATAACCGTTTCACCCTTAGCTTTCCAATTCTTGTCAATATAATCGAAAAATTCCTTCTTTTTGTCATCGGGGATATCTTCAGGTGATTTATAACCATGTTTTTTCAGTGCTTTCATAAAAAACTTTTCATATGCCGTATCTGCACCTTCTGCTTCCTTTACTGAATCTCCATCAGATGCACTTAATTGACTATTCATCACTTTATCGACATCCTCTTGATCGTGTTTCCCTACCATGATCCTTTTGACTGCATCAACCAAAGAGGGATCAGATAAGGGAGTATCGTTATACATAACTTCCTCCATTAAAATTTTAAAAATAGTTGTTGGACACTAGTAGATTACTTCTGTTTCACCTGATCGGTGAGTATTAAAAGACAACATTTCATTAACACTGAGTAGTTTTTTCGATGTAATAACCTCAAATTTGGTCTTATGTGACTCATCATTCAACTTATCGAAATCAAACTCAACTTCACTGGCAATTGGTCTGTAATGCAATGACATATTCTTGGGTATTATCATTATCTGACCTGTAGTTCTAAGTACTGGTCTACCATCTTTGTCTTTCTTTTTTTTCTCATTACGGAGTGGGCCAAGTTGTGGATCATCCTTGTTGGTCTGTGATATAGCATCTAATATTCCTTTGGGGGTTGATGCTCTTAACATACCTTCCTTGGACTTTTCATATCTAGCTTCACTAGATTTTCGTGAATCACCCACCTGATAACCCATTCCTGGTAACATAATTCCATGATTTGTACGGACTAGGATTTCATTCTTTTTGAATTCCCGTACCTTATGAACATAATCCTCACCAGACCTTGCACCTATTGCTTCTATCAAAAAACAGGAATCCTTAGTGAATACTGCTGTATTACCGATAATCTTATTTTCTAGTAAAGAACCCACTACAGATTTTATATTCTTTTTGAACAATGCAGTACGAATTTTCTTACCATCTGCACTGAAAACCACATCAGGAGATTTTAATTGGAATTTTGGTTTCTCGTCCTTTTTCATGTCCTTCATTGTTCCTGCAGCCACCGAAAGAATAGCAATCCCATACTCATTCATACCTTCAGTCCACTTAGTACCATCATCCCATATATACAATCTTTCTATATTTTCACGGAATGACTTTTTTATCAAAACTTCGGGTGTATAGGATCTATCCCTATTCTTTGCACCTACCCATCCAAATTTGTCAAGATATCTAACTACGAGAACGCACACGTTTCTTCTCCTTGAAATCGTTTACCTTTTCATATGGTGTATTAAGTTGATGTTTTATACGAGATTTATTCGTACCATCTTCTATACTCCAATTTCGGAAATTCTTAATACCTTTAGCAACCTTTTTCCGATCTTCTTTTGCAAGACGGGTTGCAGTTGCATACATCACTTCCTTCCATCGATCCCCATATCGTTTAACGAAATCAGCTTTGTTCTTTTTGAATTTCAATACGAGTTCTTCACGTTTCTTCTTCTGTGCATCTGTGAGTTTTCCCTCATAGAAAACCTCACTTAATCCCATACCTTTTGCAACTGCATCAAACATTTTCTCTGCATCTGAACTTGACATACCACTTGGAACACCCATCTTGAATGTTTCCAATTGGTTCTGTATTACTGCCAATCTCATTTTGGATGCAGACATCCCTTCAACTCCAGTTGCATCGGGATCTCTTTCCCCTGCACTCTCAACTTCAATACTCTCAAAATCATAGAAACCATGTGTTGATTTCTTACCATTATATTTTCTCAGTAATACTTTGAAATCCGTTACCCTATCAGATCCCACTACCATTACTATGTTATTGTATCCTGTATCATATAACCATGATGCAGCATACAATGCAGATTTAATACTTTTTAGAGATTTAATGTTCTCTTTGTATTTAGGAAAAGCCTTTTTCATGAAATAAACCTTTTCCTGAAACCCTAACGGGTCTTTTTCTGAATTTTGTGATTGGGATGGAAATATACAGAAATAGGAATCCCCGTATTTCTGTGATATTAACTCCACCTTTTTGATAAGTTTTTCGTGTCCAATTGTAGGCGGGTTAAATCTCCCAAAAGTAAAAACTGCTGTACTCATCCTATCCTTCGTCTGCAAATATTATTTTTATATGTCCTTGTCCTAATGCTTTCCAACCAGGAAAATCCTCGAAATCGTCCTCATCCGTTGCCAACGAAATCTTACTTGGTTCTTCAACATCCATCCATATTATACCACCATGTTCTTTGGCTTGTGCAATCATCCGTTTCAATTGTGATTTATCCCCTTTGAAATCAGATGGTGATCCGTTTACTTCTATCTTTTCTGTTATAACTTTACTTTTAAAGGTTTCGATAAAATCGAAATAGGTTTTCATTTTAATCTCCTAAATATTCTTTTGATAAATCCAATACAAAACCCTACCATCCAAAATACGTCATATAGTAATTCCAAAAATCGGGTGAATATCCAATTTCCCAATTTAGTATCCATTAGTATATAGTCGATGTACTTCATCGGTTCCGTTCATTCATCATGTTTGCAGTACTCAATAATTCTTCTATTCTGTATTCAAAATCTGTTTGAGGAACCAATTGTATAGATCCAACCTTCTTACGCATTTTTTCTAAGAATGGTTCAAGTGGTTCTCTATCCAAGCTTGGATCGTCAGGGAACAATTTTGCAAGAACATCCATTGGTTCCTCAAATTTACTACCTGTATCAACATCTTTGAACCTAACTGTTAATCTTTTCTTATTGAATATAACTGTTTCTATCTTGAATTTAGTGATAATATTCTCATTCCAATCTGTTACATCAGAATTTTCAGCATCCTGCAATCTAAGTGCATTCTTCATCTTACCTTGGGAAGAAGTCTTTTTGAGGAATCTTTCAATCTCATCAAAATACATCTTGATTGCCTTACCAGACGTTTTCCCAAATCTACCCAAATCAGGAAATGTACCTTGTGTTAATTCTTTCCCGTATTCCTTCTTCCATTCCTTCTTGAGTGTCGATTCGAGTTTATCATAAATCTTAATCTTTATCTCATCAATTTCTTTACCCAATGTAGGAAATGTATCCTTGAAATTCATGAGTTCGACCCATCTACGTCCTTGTTTATCCTGATAACTATAAACATCCTCATCGGATTCATAGACTGCAAGTCCTTTCACAAGTGCAACTGCACCACCTTCGGTTGCAATACCAGTTGCCATTGTTTGTATTCCTTCCTCTGATGCCCAATCTGCCGTAGATATCTGTGCAGAACTACCTTGTATCTTAACTAGTTTTTCCATACCATTTACGGTAGTTGCATGAACACCATACATCTCACCAATGTCTGTAATCCGTTTCCACATAGGTAGGGATAATGGTATATGCACATAGAGATTACGAGCTGCAATAGTAGAACTCTGGTTTCCAAATACGAGTTCCTTCACTGTCCATGAAGCTGCATTTTCATTTAAATGTTGTTTAAAAGTTCTCATTTTTGACCTTGTTTTTTGACCTTGACATTACCCAAATTCTTTCCACCACGGGATTTGACTTTTTTACGATACTTCTTTTGTTTTCGTTTGATCTTTAATTTGTCCTTTTTGTATCGTTTTTTGTCTTCCTTTTTCTTTTTCATTGCACCAGCCACACCCAATTTCTTCTTAGTGGTCTGCCACTTGACGGTCTTTGCTTCCTCGTCCGTATCTAAAAATTCCTTGAACCCTATCATTTTATGTACCCTTACCCGTTTTTATAGTTTACATACTTGAATAAATTCTTTATCTTAGTGAATGCCTCATCGTCCTTAACAATATCCACAGCTGGAGTTCTAAATTTCTTCCTAATTCCATCAACATCCATATTAAGTTTTTGATATGCACGATCTTCTATGACCATTCTATCTATCTTGAATTTGGTCAATATTATCTCATCCCAATCTGCATGAAATCGCATCTCATTGGGTGTAGAGAGTACCTTCATCAAATCTGTCAAATTCTGTTTGACTAATTCCTCTGCACCATCAATGAACATCTTCAATGCAAGTGCCTTTTCCTTTGGTGTACCAGCATTATTTGTTCCACCAATGTGGTTGAAATTCCATACATTATCGGATCTCCAACGATCTGGATCTTCGGGATCAAAGGAACCCATTTCTTTTTGCAATTCTGGATTGTCATCCTGAGCTTCTATAACTGCACTATAGATATCCTCTCGTAATTGTCTAAATCCCTCTACCATATTATGTTCTAAATCAGCATCCCGATCCATCTTATATGTTACATCTACCCATCTCCTACCTTGAGTATCTCTCCAAGTACCATAATCCATTGCAAATTCTACAACAGGTGTACCTTTCAACACAACCCAAACACCACCTTCCGTCAATACCCCATATTGAGTATCAATGAACTTCTTTATTTCATTGTCGGGTAAATCCGTCATCGTTGGGAGTCCTTTTTTACTACCAGAAATCCGTTTCAGATCATTCAACCCTTCCCCATCAGTGATATGTACGGCATATTTCTGACCTTTTTTACCCGTAAGTCTCTCCCATATAGTTTGAGATAATGGAATTATGACATCCGCATCATCACTCTCAAAAATTATTTCGTTGATGGAAGTATCACTTCCTTCTGTAAGGTATTGTTTGAACCCCTTCATTACTGACCCCTTGATTTCCTAACTACTTTTGCCAATGCCAAACTGGAGACAAACTTAATCTTGGCATCGACAATCTTTTCAAGATCCTCAACACTCATTTTTTCTAACATCTTATCCAATTTTTTGTATGTGGGTTGTGTAGGATCTATACGATCAACGGTAGCCCATGCATCTTGTAATTTTTTGAGTTGTACTGCACTGAATCCTTCTCTAAGTTCTTTGTAAGTTTTCATCCGATACTCCTATTCTAAGTATTGTACAGGTACATATGGAAAGTCATCGTAATGCTCTCTCATCTTTTCTGCTGCTCTCTGTGCTATTTTCCAACCATTATCCTTACCGAAAATCCCGAAAATGATACCAACTGCAACTCCACTGGATGTCCTATCCTTCATACTAGCCGTATTTTCATTCCAATTGAACACTTCTGGAAAATCAGAATATCTACCAGAACATAAATCTGCAAATACTGCAAGACCATCTACCAATACATCGTTTGCTGGATTGTACCCATTTGAACGATGAGAATTTATATAATCTCCATCTTGGATATTTAATTCATCATACATCAATGGATTGACCAAATCTCCTGATCTGAACGAATCTCCTATTTCTGGACAATCTACATATGGAGCATAATCTGAAGTTTTTCCAGAAACTTCCCAATATGGAACTTTGTAGATACCACCAGCATATGGAAACATTATGTCCGTCAAGTAATCATCTCCACTGACCTTTCCAGTTTGTAAGAATTCCATTAAGTAAACTGGATCTCCAGTAGATTCTTCTCCTTCGGGCATTTCAGTTCTTGATTCTACCAGTAATCGTATTGCATTTGATGTTTGTTGTTGGATCTGTGCATAATAGACTTTCATTCTTCCTGCAAGTAAATCATCTACCCATCCTGTTCCATCTGTTATACCAGCCCATATATGGTCAACTGGTATACTATTCTGTTGTCCTAAATCTTCGGTACTTTTTGCAAGTTGTTCATTGGTAACACCCATCATCAATACTTCAAACTCATTCATCGAAATTTCATCCCATGCACTGTAATCCTCTCCGATATCAGCAAGCATACCTTCGAGCATCTCAAGGCCACCTCGTTTCATGATCCTCTCTACACCATCATACCAACTCCGAATCATATATCCTTTGGCAGATTTCGATATTGGAATCGTGGCACCTTTAGCTCCACCTCTCCTTCCATCCAAACCATAATGTAAATGTTTCCAAATTAAAGAAGTAAATGGTGTTTCAGAATCATCTAGAACACCATCTTGGAAATCGGAAACTGCACCATATTCCTTAAGACTTTTCTTCATATTTGTATAAACAGGTGAATACCTTTGTACTTGTTCCGAAGCAGGCCCCTCATAAACCCTTTTAAGATTTACCACACCTTCATCATCTGAGAATCTATCGATTGTGTCCTCGACAATTTCAAATTTTAATCGATGTGCATCGAGCATAATATGCCTCAATCTACGTCTGTGCATATCTGGATTGTTAGTTCTACTGGTCTGGAAATACAATTTTGATAGACTAATCCATCTACGACCCTGCGTATCCAATTTAGTCCAAAGATCTGCTTCGGATGCTAACACTGGATAACCATGCACTACCATTACCACACCACCCCTAGTTGCAACTCCACCAGATGCCAATGAACGTACCTGATCTCTGGGATCTGTCATCACCGATATCTGTTTTGCACTATTCTGTATTCTGAGTAGATTGGGTGCCCCATGTGCATCCGTTATATGTACGGCATACATAGGTTTATTGGCATGACCTTGTACACGTTGAAGCATTTTAGTACTTATAGGAAAATGACTATTTATATGAAATACAAACTTATCAGTCTTCAGAGTTGCTTCCGTGAGGATTTTCTCTTTAAAGAAATTTTTAAACTTTTTCATTTTTTCTTCAACCTACTCTTTTCTTTCCGACCTCGATTTTTGGATTGTGGTTCAAATCCTACAATTTCACCGTCCTTATGAGATGCATCAAGTTTATCACCATTTCCGTATGTACCTTTCTCACGATTGTACTTGTTCAGTTCTGCACGATACTTTTTCATTTTCTTGGACGATTGGAATTTCTTGTATTCTGCTTTGTAATTCCTTAAACCCTTTTCTCGTTTACTTCTGATCCTTTTGGATAGTTCCTTATAGGTTTTCATGTTTTATCCCATGGCTTGATTGCATTAAAGTTGTTGAAAGAAAATTCCAATCTGTCAACCAACTTTACTGCATTACCTTTTATTTGATCAATTGCAACATATCCTTCTGGATTCACTACCTTATATCCATTGTTGGTTACTACGAATGTTTTGGTATAACTCTTTGCACCATCATCCAACTTATCAACTATGAAATTCTTTGCATCCGTCAAATATGTTTGGAATTGTGTTAGTGCAATCAATGAACTTGAGGAATCCATTATAGTTCTACTGTACTTTTTGAGTAAGTCCTTCTTCTCTTTCTTTTTTGCAGGGGACTTGACCTTATCAATAACTTTAGTCTCCCATGCATTCTCAAACCAGGGTAGATAATTCTTCACATGATTTCTTGCATTGGTTATCTTTTTTCCTGCACGAACCCGTGAGTTATTGTATACCTTGAATATAGAACCACTTGCACTTGATGGATAGGTTTTCTCCATATCAAGAAAACTCCGTAATACATTACTATTTATTTTGTGAAATTCCGATCCAGCTTTCTTCAATAGATTGGTTATAGTTGCAGTTTCACTCTTGGTCATAGTGACACTACCCGACTTGTCTTCATATTCTGCATCTGCATACCATATCGAATGAACATCATTCAATGAAGATACGTCTGCACCGAATGATGCATTCATACTCTCTAATGTATCTCCCGTATAAGTGGTATGAAATACAATCCCCATATTCGATGTCATTATTTTACTTGCAAGATCAGAACCTTCGGGTACTGCATATACAATAGTATTCGGTTGGAAAGTTATATAGTTTACCCCGTCAATTGTTTCGTTTACAATATCAGACCTCGTAAACATCATATCGCCTTGCAATACACCATCAATTCCCAATTTAGGGAGTTCTTGTATTGCAACAACGAGTTTTTCAGACAAACCACCCGAAAATCCCAAAAGTTCTACATCTGCTTCACTCTTTACCAGTTTAGGGGTTTTCGAGAAAACACCCTTAGTACCGACAAAGAATCTGTTATCAGAAGGATCAATCCCACAAAAGATCGCAGGTGCCCCATCCCATTTCGTAGTCACATTTACTTTACTGTTTGCACTACCTGCTAACATGTCCCGTAATGACTGCAAAAAATTGATTGCAGCCCTACCACCATCAATCCCGTCATTGAGGATTTCATCTTCCAAATGTTCTAAATGGAGATTTTTACCTGTACTCTCTGAGAGTATCGAAATATAATCTCTAAATGTACCGTAATTTAACATTAGTGTTCCACATTCGATGCTGGAGTTGTTGTAATTGTATCACCACTAACTGTTGCATAGAAAAAATTTGCACTTGTTTCTGCTTTGTATCCTGAAGTATCTGATGTCATCTGTGCTTTTGAAAAGTATTCTTTGCCCTCATCATCCACACCAGCAAGTATGTACAAATAAGTCACCAAATATCCTTTTCGACTTTTACTTGTGGGAGTTCCTACAAGTTTCACTTCTAATATACCAAGTATAGGTGTAAGGTTCATTTCTGTAATTTTACTTTGTATTTTGGATACACTACCTTTCCTAGAAACGACTTCCCAACTCTTTTCTCCTGATCCAAACTCGACCCCATACAATTTTATAACTGCAAGTTTACTTTCACCTACTTTAATATCATCGGTTACATTTGCCATAACTTCTATGGCATAATCTACATTTCTGGAAAAATCATCACTTTTACCAAATTCAGTCATCATATTTTTTATGACCTCAAAGGTGGTCATATTAGATATCAAAAATCGAATATCATTAGTATCCTTTCCCAAACTCTTTCCAATAAAGGATTTATTAGTCATTATTGCTTGAACCTCATCTGATATCATGGGTAAAAATTTTCCTTTATCACCAAAATTAACATTATCGATAGCCTTTTTCGCAGACGTATAAGTTTGGACATAATTATTCCAGAATTCACCCTTCCCACTAATCAAATCTGAATGGAACTCGGCTGGACTAACCGATTCTGGTAGATATCTTTTTAGACTTCGTTCTATTCTTTTATGAAAGGCATTTAGATTTCTTGTATTAAACCATCTATTAAATAACTTTTTAGCCCAACTTTGAATACCTTTCCATACTTTATTGATTTTATCTCTGACGTACTTTACACCTTTTTTACCCAAATCGGCAATTTTTTCTAAAAGTCTTTCTTCAAGATACATTACATCATTACGATCCTGTTCATAATTCTCCAATCTCAACTGATATGTATCAAGTATTTTCTGTCGCATTGCAGGAGTATAAAATTTACGGGAAGTAAATGATCTGAGTACTTTACCACCTTGTGCGGCATCTTTACCTTTCTTGAGTGATAATTGCAATAGATATCCCTTTTTAGTACCTCCTTTGATTTCTATTATACCAGTATTACTATCCTCTTCCAGTACTATATTATCATTGGTGTCGAATTCCTCATAACTAATCCCACTCATATAAACAGAATCAGCAGTATTTTTCTTTAATCCTGCAATTGAATACTGACCACCAGCCATACTTCTAAATCGTTTGTAATAACCATCCACATCACCATGTATAACCTCACCACTACCACCGAAAACCTTACTATAGGTAGATGAATTTCTGAAATTCCATGCACCCTGTATAACGTTCAATGCATCTACATAATAATATGCTAAAGTTTCCTCACTTATCTTGGGTAGGGATTTACCATTATTGATTTTACTTTGGTTACTCTTTATGTAATCCAGTACCTTATTGAAAGTTTCTCTACTGGTAAGTGCATTCGTATTACCTAAAATACCATTTATCTCTGATTTATTTGCAATTAGTGTGATTGATGCCAATTGTTCATACAATGAAGTATATAAACTTGAATTTGCCCCCCTACCTTCGATTTTATCGTCATCATCAAAAACAAGACTAGAGAAAGCTGCATCCTTTATCAAATCCTTATTGAGTACACTGAGATCTATTTTATCACCTATATCATCACCTTGACTCCAACTATAACTATTCTTTATCTCCCAACCTTTATTAAATCCACTAAAAGTTTCATTTTTGTATTTACCCAATAGAGATTTCCAATCATCTATATTCGATTTGTTCTTATCCTTAAAGAAATCCGTGAATATAGGTGGAGGAATTATCTGGACATATGCAATGATTTTTTTCTTATTTTTACTCATCACTTGGAAATACTCACCACGATGATTACTGTCTGTAATTATATTATAAAAATTCATCCAATATTTGGGTTTACTGGTCGATGAACCAACCAATGCATCTTTCCATAAAGATTGACCAGATGGGGAATCGGGGAGATCCTTTTCATCCTCAATTCCATCAAATGGATTCCCATCATCCATTTGTTCCAACAACTGCCCGACCAAATATTCTTCTTGAAAATTACTAAACCGTTTCATAAAATCTCCAAATAGACTTTCCTACTTGTATTTATAATATTAAGATTTTAGACAAAAACCCCCATCGACTTTGATGGGGGTTATATGAATTATATTACTCTACCAAAGTTGTGCAACAAGTAACAATAGTAATCCTCCTACTACGGTAGCTACTGCAAAACTAAACACCCACTCACCTATAGTAGTTCTTCTTGTGGTACTTCTCATTTCATCCCCCAATTATACACCATCCAATGATTAAAATAAAGAATACAATTGAACCCATTAAATCGGATACAAAAGTATCATCCTTCTTCAATCTTTTTTTCAAGTTGATTAATCATCCTTTCTAAATGTTTTCTATGGTCTTCCATTTTTTTATCTTGCATTACATTGTATTGATCAATACGTTGAATAGTTTCATCTTGTTCAACATCACGAACTCTATTTTCTGCAATTAATTCATCCTGTTCTTCATTCAACGCCAACAACTCCCGTAGTTGTCGTGCTTGTTCTTGATCACTGTCATAATGGATTTTATCACTCACAATCTTTTCCAATTTCACATTGTGAATTTCACTATTGGGTACAAATCTCCAGATCATCCCACGACCATTGACTATACCAAAAATAGTTTGTGTTGCACCAATTTTGATAATAGTTGCAGGTTCATCTTCCAACCAAACCAAATCCCCTTCTTGAAAATGAGGATCGTGTTTGAATGCAAGTCCTTTTGCAAGTTGGGATGCAAAGTCCTTAAACCACATAAAGATAACTATGGATATCAAGACTCCAATCCAAGGTAATATCAAATCTGTTACCTCCGGAATCATCTGACTTAATTCATTTATACCAACAGCATCATCCATATCATTTCCCTATGTACCTCAAAAAGTGTCCAAACTTGTATATATCACTGACCATTATTTTTACTGATGGAAAATCTTCCCACTTAGGATTCATAGCATCTATACCCCATGCCGTTTCAAATCTCCACATCAACCATTGTTTTGGTGGAATAGGCAAAAACGGGAATCTATACCACCAACCCTTTCTTCTTACTCGCCAACCATATCTCAATAGTGTAAATGTTATCAATCTACATCCTTTGTATTATTTTTATTTCCATTTTGTTTACTTATAGTGAAATTCCTAACATCAAAAAAACTAGATACTGCACCACCCACAATACCTATAAACACCAAAATTATCCTCTCGAAAAATGCCATCTCACGTTCGATGGTTGTTTGCTCTGTAAACCAACCTATTATTACCAATATACCCATCATTAAAATCAGAGTAATTACACCATAAAAAATATGACGTAATATAGTATGTTGTGCAGATAACTTTTCGTGGATTGCTAACTGTTCTGATGTATCACCCAAATCTCTTTCGGTAATAGTAATATGTGAAGTTAAATCTTCAATCTGCTTTTTAAGTGTTAGGATCAATTCGTGATCCTGATGTATCAATTCATGATCAGCTTCAAGATCAATTTCATTTTTCATCCTCTGTTATATCCCAGCCCCATTCCTTTTCGTCCATATACATTAAAGTAGGAGCCCTTTTGCAACAACTTGGACATGCCCACTTCAACTTTATTGCATCTTCTGCTTCATGTGTCCTGTTCAAAGTCCTTACCCATCTTGGAAAATTTACTGTAATAATCATTGAACAAAACCAACAATAAAATCTATGTACCTTTCCTTCTCCCAAATATATTCCCCACATACTATGACGACAAATATCACCATCTTGTTTCCCACTATTATCAGGTATAGTGAAAATTTTCTTTACAGGTACATTAATAAGGTTTTTTATCATTCAACCTCAATCCCCCCCTACTGGAGTATTCAACCAATCCATAATCTTCTGCCATCGTGTTTTAGGTTTTTCTTCTTCCTTTATTTTTATAACCTTCTTTTTACCTAATCTTTTTCCTGTACTAATATCAATCAAACCTTCTCTGACTACCTTTTCTTTCATCTTTTAACCTCACCCCAAGTCGTAGTTAATTTAAGTTTGGGTTCAACCTTCAATCCCATTCCACTATACAACTTTGCAACTTCAATTGGTGTTATCGGTCTATTATAGAAGACAATCTCATCAAATCTACCCGAAAAATTATGTTCCAACTTATGATCAGTTGCAAATCTAATAGGATTTCCACCAACGGCTGGTCTTAGTATATTTCGTTCTCTGATTTGTTGTTGACCTTCCCAATATCCCACTAATACATCATTTACACCATCATAAACTACAGTATAATGGGTATACAGAAATTCAGTCTCATGTAAAGGGAATATATATGTTTTATCACCGAATTTCAAATTTACTGTATACTGTTCCATCTGAAATGTCTGTACCTCATCATCATCACCTTCTACCCACCAAACAACTTCTTCTTCAACTAATTCGGATGTGATATACAATGAAATCTTATCACCCCACGACCAATAATAATTCTTGTGTAAATCCCACGGCCCAAATTCACGATTTACATCAAGTCCAACGGAACCAAATCCACCCCAAAATCCTATAGAAAATGATTTGGAATTGTAATTTGGTGTAAATGGTATCTCCAGATAACTAAATCCATCTGCACCCAATATTTGAACCAGATTAGAGTACCAACCTTCCCCTTGTTCTCCATTTAGGATTTCTGGATTACCAAAAGTTCTCATGTCATTCTTTCCAACCTTATCCCGAATGACTTGATCTCCAGTTTTAGCACCCTCGAAATCATAGTAACTAATTATTCCGTTATTTGATATTCGTATATTTTCATCGTGTTTTCCAAATGCATCTTGGACAAACATTAAAGTAAACATCAACCAAATCAAGGTTAATAATACTAGTTTATTTCCGTTCCGTTTAAAGAAATTGTAGATTAGTAGTAAATCATCCATTTTTATACCTCTTAACTATAATACGGGTTCTCACCCGAAGCATGATCGGTTGCATCTATTATTTCTCCAATATCAGGAAATTCTTCATATATCATCTTCTCCACACCATGTTTTAATGTAACAGCCGATGATGAACATCCTTGACATCCACCACTCATCTCAATATATAAAATGGAATCATCCACATCATATCTAATTACATCAACTTGACCACCATGTGATTGTATTTGTGGATTAATTTGTTGATTTAGTAATTCCTGTACATCACGTTCCGTATCATTAAATGCAGGTTTGTTTGGATTATCTACAATGAATCCAGCTGCATTAAGATCTTCCTTGTAATCTATGGAAGAACCCTGCATGGATTCAAGTGATATATCATCTACAACAAGAGTAATTGCACCAAAATCGTAAAAATTATCTCTCATATGTACTACTGGATCTTCGTCCTTTTCGGTTAGACCCATCGTGTACTCGTACCCTGTTGCTGTCTTTCCTTTTATCATTACCCGTACTAGGGCGTTTTCTGGTTCGTAATGTTCTCCTTCGTCTATTACTTCCTTGAACTTTTCTATTGCTATTGGAGTCACGTTTAATTCGTGTTGATTCATCGACCTTACTCCGTCTTTTTTTCATTTGTTGTTCATGTCTTTTTCTATCCATATCAAGGATATCTTTACGAACATCTCGTTTGGGCATTCGATTAAAATGGTTTTTTAACTCAGAATTGGGTACTCTTACTCTATTGGTTTTACTTCTAATAACTATGGTCGATGGTTCATCATACCACAATCTATTATAATAATATATTCTTCTTGGTTTTGGTTTTGGAATATAGGTATATCTATGTGTGTGAGGTACATCATGAATCCGAATCATATCAACATATCGATATCCATAATCAACTGTAGTCACACAACCCCCAAGAAATATAGTACTCGCAACAACACCTATCTCTATTGCAGTCCTTAACATTTTATCCCCTATGTAGGATTAGATGCCATATGTTTAGTAATTTCCTCTGTCACTTTTGCTTTGTATTGAACCTTCCCAGGAATATTCCACAACACACTCTTATCAGTTAAATCACCACCCTTCACCAATGCCCATGCATCCCTGACACTCTCAGCTTCGATTTCAACCGTATTCTCTGATGCCTGAGTATACGTTATCCTAAAAGTTTTCATCTATCCCCCCTATAGATCAGTAAACATTAATATTACTAATGCAATTATTGTAAATATGAATATCACTAATGTCCATTCTATTAATTTTTGTACAGTTACCTTCATTAAAGTTTGAACCCTTCGTAAAATGTTGTATCCTCATCTGTTTCCTTACCAATTGTGTTCATTGATATAATATCATTCTGTGCATCTTGTTCCACATCATACAATCTCATTTTCCCACGATCCACACCAATGATAAATGCCCTCAAATAAGTAGGGTCATTATAACGATTCTTGAGTTGTTTAACCTTTATCTGATTCTGTTCTTCCAATTCCTCATTTGTGATCAATGCAATCATCAAATCAGCAGTTGCAGGAAGACCAAAACTCTCAGATGTATTCGTTAAATCTGGATCCGAATCTGCAAATCCAGATCTATTTAACTGTGTTGCACTCATAATCGGTACATCCATCTCCACAGCCAAACCACGCAATTCTTCTGCAATTGACTTAACATAGGTATACGAATTCACATTTTCGTTGAATTTCGTTATCCTTGCGGAACTACATATATTTATATAGTCAACATAGATTACATCAGGTTTGAATTTCTTTTTCATACTAAGTTCATTTAAAAGATGTCTAAAATGACCAGTATGTGCAGTTGCAGTTGGATACTCCTTGACTATAAGTTTCCCACTTTCCCTCTCATTGTCCTTTGCATTGGTTTCCATGACCTTGAATGCTTTACCCAACTTAGAATCATATTCAGTCTTGGTTATAGAGGGCAAATCCACTATAGGTACACTCAATAGATTTGCATCAATCCTTTCTGCAATTCGTTCTTCTGCCATCTCCAATGTTATGTACAAGACATTATATCCTGCATTCAAATTTGCAGCTGCACAATGACACATAAACAAACTTTTACCAACACCAGTACCAGCAAGAATTATATTCAACGATTTGTTACTTATACCCCCACTTGTTATCTCATTGAAATTATGTAAATCGAATGGTATCTTTGATTCTTTGGTATGGTAATAATCAAATCGTTGATCACTATCATCAAAAAAATCGTGTCCTATATTAGGATCAAATGTAACCGACAATGCATCAGTCAATATTCCAGGTATATCATTCTCACCTCTGATATCATCACTCGTATCATCAATAATCTTAATCGAATCCATAATTGCATTATACACAGCCTGCTTTTGACAAAACTTTTCGGTTTCATCCACAATCCATTCCAACTTATAAGATCCATTCAAGTTGGATATCATGGTATCAATTTCGTTGTAATTATCCTCTGTGATGTTGTCCGAATTAGACAACATCGTACTGAGTTCATCCTTCGATGGATTCGTTTTATATTCGTCTATATACTCTTTTATTAGGTTAAACAATAATCGTTCATTATACTCTTGGAAATATGCACTCTCCAAATATGGAAATGTTTTTCTTAGATATTCCTCATCTTGTATCAAATTACTCAATATTGCACTTTCTATTCTATTCACTATTCAACCTCTGAATCGATTAGGTTTAATGTTTCCGCCAATTCCTCTATCTTCTCTGTATTAGTTTCTTCTTTCTCTACACTCTCATTATTACCTAATCCATATTGGTATTCCTTTTTTGCATATTCCTCCAATTTTGCCATCACTGTCTCTGTAAAATACTCCTCTGGGTTTTTATATATGGTTTTTGAAAACTGTTTCGATCCATCAGGAAACTCAATTCGGTTTGAAACCTTTTTGAATAATCCAGCCTCAACCCCAATATCCACAAGTCCATAATATCTATCGAGGCCATGTTCGTATGTCAATAGTACCTCGACTGTCTTATTTTCTTTCGATAATCGACTTTTTTCTGTCCTACATTTAATGATATTACCAATAACTTCCGAATCCACCCGTTCCTTTCGTTTGGATAGATTCACAATAGTTGATGCAGAATATTTCAGACCAGAACCACCCGACATCTCTTTTTGTGGAATATACGAACCTACCACATCATAGACATGATTACAAACCAACAAAGGTATTCCAGCCTTTGCAAGTTTTAGATTCAGTACTCTAAATGTTGCCTTTAGTACTTGTGCCTTTGTCATGTCTCTAGTTTCTTCACCCTTTGCAGTATCTTCGATTTCCTTTGTCGAGGATAACTGACCAAGACTATCTAATACCATCATGAACGGTCTACGGACATCCTCATCTTGTTCAAGATAATTATCGATTACCGAAAGTGCAGTATGCCTAAATTTCTGTATGGTATCTGGTTCCGATTTGACAACACGTTCTGTATCGATTCCCCTAACCATCATCATTTCATTAGTTACTGCACTTTCTGTATCAAAATAGATAACTCCACCATTCGGGTTGTCCTTCAAGAATTGGTCAATAACACCCAACACAAAAAATGTTTTTCCCGTTGCAGTTTCACCCGCAAATACAGTTATCTTATTATTGGGTACTCCACCAAACAAACTACCCGATAGTACGGCATTCAATACATATGAACCCGTATCTATCGTTCCACTAAATTCTGCCGAAGATTTCCTCTCGGAAACAATGGTAGTATGTTCATCACCCAAACTTTTCACTAAACTATCGAGAAATTCATTCATCTATCTATACCCCTCTACGAAAATAAATTTGTAAACCAACCCCAAACACCTTTGGGTTTTTCAACTATTACCTCTGGTATTTCTACAGGTTTCTTCGTTGTGGTTTCTTCTTCTTCTGCTTTTGCGAAAGCTCTTTGACCAAAACTTAAATCTTCATTATCATCTGTCACTTCTTCTGTTTTTGAAAGATTACTCCAATTGTCTGGATCTTCAGCAATTGCCTTGACGGTATCTGCATATTTTTCTCTGGCTTCGGCAGAAGATTTAATATTAGTTGCTAATGCTTCCTGAACTTCCTCAGAAGAAATACTAACCCCATCTGCAACTTCCATAACAGTATCACCACTTAAAGTCCAAGCATCCTTTTCCTTTTCAGGTTCCATACTCAGTTCAGTACCGTTTTCCTCTGCAGCTTGTTCATCAAAATCGATTGGGCCCTTTTCATCATAATCATCATCTTCTGCAAGTTCCTCCTTGTACTCAGATTCGACTATAGTATCACCCGATTTCATGACATATCCCAACATAGTTATTTGATCATTTGTCAAACCACTCAAATGACTTGTCACTTCTTCCCCATTTGATTTCAAAGTTTCAATAATTTCCTTTGAAGTAACCTTATACTCATCTGCTAATTGATACACTCTCATTTTTTCACCTCATACAAAAAAATCTTCTAATGATGTTTGTTTTTCATAATTCCAACCAATCACGTTCAATACGTTTTTGAGTGGATCTAGATATGCTTTTTCAAATTGAAGATCATAATCTATATATTTCTTCAATCCAAATTCTGTAGGGAGTTCTGTCAACATACCTATAACCTTATCCCCAACTGGATTTGGTTCCTTCAGATAGGTAAATCGTATTTTTTCCCCATCTCGTATAACTGGATAATTCACAAGTTTATTCGATCTAAGTAGTCTATTGTATATTAAACAACCCTTTACTTGAATCGGAGTACCCTTCTGGTATCCATCCTTCGGACAAAAATACTTCGATAGACCATTCACTGAACGCGGAAATGCAATTTCCTCTACTGCAAGTTCCTTCCATTCATCTCTGAAATCAGATACATAATCTATAAGTTCATCCTCTGTACCATTCATAATGATAGACATACTATCCAAAATCCTTTTCCTACAAGATGCAGGTGTCGAACTCCGAACAGCTTCAATTCCCATTATCTTTATCTTAGGTTCTTCATATCTAACCCCCTCATTATCCCACACATTTAACACATAACGTTTCTTTGCAGTCCATACACCCTTTTCTGCAATCACCTCCCGTTTCATAATCATCTTTTGTTGATATGCATTCATATAGTCCGCGAGTTCTTCAAAACACTCATCGATATAAGGTTCTATCTTATCCCCACAAGCTGTATCCAAGAAATCAACTATGGTATCAGAATCCGTATCATCATCAAACAATTTGGATACCAAATCACCCAATGTAACATAAACCGCATCCGTATCTACTGCAACCACATAATCTTTGTCCTCTGTACCAAGTAATTCATTCAAATAGTTATTTATTTTCTGTTCAACCCATCGAATAGAAAGTTGTCCCGATAATGTGATCGATTCACACAATCTCAGATCGAAATACCGAAAATACTTATTCCCTAATGCACCATATGCACTATTGAGTGCAATCTTACGGGCCATCTGTATTGTGTTGAATTTTGCAACATCTTGAGTTCTATTATTTTTGATGGATTCCATCATTTTGTTTTTTGCATCAACACGTTCATCATACATCTTCTCCATCAATTCTGGAAGAAATCCTCTAGTTTCCCTAGTGAACATATATCCAGATGCAGTCATCGTTGATTCATGTTTATCTAGATCTGGTAGTTCAATTTCTTTCAACATCTCAGGAACCAAATCATCAGATGCAGTAAAGAATTGAGGTAAATCACTTCGTAATGTCTCTGGTGATATGTTATATTGCATAATCAAATGTGGATACAGACTATTTAAATCAAACGATACTATCCAATCAGCTGAAATCCCTTTGTCTGGAATTTCCTTCACAAACCCACCAGCATACGACCCATCCTTATCTGTAGTATTCAATGGTGGAATTACAATATTCTTTTTTCGTAAATGGTTGAATATCAATGCATCCCATGTTCTAACTTGAGAGAATGCTTCCTCATAATTAATCCCCGCATCATATGCAACTTGTAAAGTTAATTCGATGAGTTTCAATTTATCATCCAATCTATCGACAAGTTCCACATCTTGTATGTTGTATGCAACCCAATTATCAAAATCATTGGTGTAATGATCTCTCATAGTACCATCATATGACAATTTTCTATCACCCAACTCAGTAAATGCAATATGATCCAATGTATATCTTTCTTGTTGATTGTAGGTATACTTCTTATACAAGTCCATATAATCTAAAGTTGCAACCCCAAACACAATAAATGCAAGTTGTTCACGATTATGAACTTTGATATTCTTTTCCTTTATGAAATTAAAGGGAGACAATTTTCGAGTAAATGGTTTCCCAAATAGATTTTCCATTCTCCGAATGAGATAAGCCATATCAAAAAACTTGACATTCCATCCAGTTACCACATCAGGTTTCAATACTCTAAACAACTCATGAAATTTTTCTAACAATTCCTTCTCAGTCTCACACTCCAAATACTTGACATTATCCTTAGTTACTCTATGTTTCCCCAATCCAAAGGAATAAATCTGTTTGGTTAGACTATCCTTCAATGTAATTACATTTATTCGTTCATTGGCCAATCTTGTATCTGGAAATCCATCCTCAGATTCGGTTTCAATATCAAGTGTACATACTCTTATTTTTTCTACATCCCATTCACAGTCCTCAAATTCCTTACTTATATATTGATGTGTCCATTCTCTGTAACCATAAACATGAAAATCCGTACCTTTATATGTGTTTATGAAGTCATGACAATCCTTTATAGTTCCAGGTTTTATGGTATCTACAGAAACACCATCTAATGTCCTATATTTGGTTGGTTGATCAGTTCGTATAAAAAGTGTAGGATTGAATTCTTCCTCAAACTGAATTCGTTCACCATCCTCAATAGTTCGTACTAAAATTTTACTTCCTATGTTATGTACGTTTGTATAGAATTTTTCCACATTATCTCCACATAAAAATGGGGTAGAGATTACCCCTACCCCACTCAGTTATCCTTTCAACTTATTCGGTGAGTAACTCACTTTTACCTTTTGCAATTTTCCCACCCTTACCAATTGAAATAACTTTTGGTTTCTTCTCATCAGGAACCACATTCTCCAATTCGATCCTAAGAATCCCATCGGATAAATCTGCACCACTGACAACAATGGTATCAGATACATTCCAAGTCCTATTGAAAGTCCTTGATGCAATTCCTTGATGTAAGTAATCAACACCTTCACGATCATTAGATCCAGTTACAACCAAACGACCTTGTTCTGGTTCATGGACTACTTCAATTTCGTCATCATTGAAACCAGCAACTGCAAGTTCGATTGTGTAGTTATCACCATCTCTGATGATGTTATATGGTGGATAATTTCCACCACTTGTCGGATTCAAATCAAACGCATTTAGCCGATTGAATAATCTATCAAATCCCACAAAGTGAGGATCGTATTTGTTAAGTTGTTGAAATATACTAGTCATTTTTATCTCCTATTTAGCAAGATTATTTTTGGTTGTCCCGTAAGACCAACCCATTTATATATGTGAGAAACCAATTTTCCCACTACTCCCTAAGCTGCAAGAATCATACCAACTTGGTATCATACTCGTACAACTCAAAGTCCTTTTGGTACATATCCAAGACCAATTCAGTAGTTCTTTCATCGTAATACGATTTCCAATCATCATTACTTGTAAGTTTATCAGTCTTTATTGTGGATAGTTCTGTGATTTCATCTATAGTAGAATTCGGTAGAAACAAGAAATGATCATCTTCCAAATCCTTAATAAATCCCTTCCAATCCTTCTCAATGGTTTCCTCTTTCATAAAATAGACCTCACAGTCCGATTCATTTTCAAGGAACAAATTTTGTTGTATATATCCTGGTTGTAATCCAGACCCAAGCTCCACTTGATGTAAATCCCCCTGTTTGATCAATCCCAAAGCTTTTGTAAATTGCTCACCTACAGGAAAATAATTTGCACCATTGTTCAACACATCCGAATAATGTTGTCTCCATACATCAACTGCCCGTTTGAAAGGATTCTTTACTATGGTATAGACTATATGTTTATTTATATCCAATTTTGATTCCAATTCAGACAATCTCTCACTATCGTGCATCACGGTAAGTGTTTTTGGCATCCATCGTGTAACTATCTCACGATATCTCATATCTGAATTTCCAGCTATATCCATAAATACAATCTTCTCTTTACTCAATACCGAACTCATTTTTACTTTTTCCCTATGTTATATTTCACTACTAATTCCCATTCATCCTTTTCATCAAATCTCAATATTTTAACCTGATTCATAGGTGCAACAGGATCCAATGGATCATCGTCTACCAACTTTATCAATCCCCATTCAACCAATAAGTTAGTTATAGTATTCCTTCGTGCAATATCATTCTCCGATAAATCAGAAGGTTTACCATCCAACAAAAACAACTCCTTAAAGTGTACTATATAATAACGACCTTGTTTATGCAGAATATGACAAGATTGGTATAATTTCTGTTCTTTTCTAGATGCAATTCCAATTCTACCTAAAGTTTCCTTTACTTTTAGAAAATCATCTGGTTCTGCAAGTTCCACCTCCACTAAATTTTCAACTATATTTTCAATAGTTTCATTCATTTATTCATACCACCTTTTCTTAGTTTATGTTTAATATAGAGTAAATGATCATCAGTCAACAACTCTAATGCCTCTTTAGCCCTAATGTTCCCATAATTATAATATTCCTTGACCAATTCGAGGTTTTCAATCTCCGTTGGTTTTACCCATGACTTTAAATATCGTTTTTCCTTTCCAGTATATTTCTCTATAGTATTTATAAAATAATCAAATTGGAGTTTATTATCAAGATGACTAAAATGATTCATATCATTTGCAATAGGTGCAAAATCTATGAAATATGAAAGACTACGATTCATAGAAAAGGAATCATAATCCATCTCTGAGAACGAATCCTCAATAATATTTTCCTTAGTTTGTGTTATTGCCTTCCAATAATCCAAAAGATCCATTATAAGTACTCACATTTCACAGATAAATCCAATAAACAACAAACGAAATTTATCTCTTGATCCATGACAAATGCAGATCTATAGGAATATTCACCTATAGTAAGTATAGCTGTTGGTATGTTTTCTGGACGTACCCTATCGACAATAGTATCATACAGTTTCCTATAGAGTACGGGTGGATCAGTATCTATGTTTTCGACTACCCATTGTCTCATCTTGGTAAAAGTCTTTTCCTTCAATATATCAACTAATCTATCAAATTTTTCCTCTGATATATCCTCAAAGATACCTTCATCGATACTACCACTTGTGGAATATCTCTGCAATTCATTCAGTATTCTTCTCCAATCAGGCAACCATCTCATGATTACCTCTGCAATAACTCTATCATCCCAAGTCACGGATTCCTTTCTAAGAATCCATTGGACTCTACTCATAAATTCTTGAGCAATCCTCTGAGTTTCCCCTTTTTCGAGGCGGAATTCAATGACGCTGCAACGAGAGTGTAAAGGAGAAATAATCCTATTGGCAAAGTTACAAGTAAAGATAAAACTACAATTATTACTAAATTCTTCAATAAACCCCCTAAGAGCAGGTTGAACAGTGTCAGGGGTACAGTAATCTGCTTCATCTAATATCACCACCTTTCTACCACTTCCCATTAACGAAACGGTAGATGCAAAATCTGTTAATTTAGTTCGTAAGGTATCTATAAGTCTACCTTCATTTGAACCATTGATAACTATATAATTACATCCAACTTCCTCACATAATGCCCGAGCAACTGTAGTTTTCCCAATACCAGCAGTTCCAGTTAGTAGTAAATTTGGAATTTCTTTATTATTCACGAACTCTTGGAAAGTCTTTTTAAGACCTTCCGAGAGTATACATTCATCTATAGTTTTGGGTCTGTATTTCTCTACCCAAAGAAATTCTTCTCTCATATACTATTCAGCCTCCAACGAATCACTTAGTTCATTTTCACGATCTTCTACTTCATCATGTACTATATCATATGTGGAATCTGGTTCTAATGCAATCCAATACTCCAAATCCAAATTCTTATGTGCAAAATGACTAATATTCTTGGAAGAAATATCCACTGTATAATCACCCTTCAAAAGTTTCAGATTTTCCATCTTGAAATACATTTTATAGCTTGTACCATTACCATCACCAACTTCCAATTTGAAATCATTCGACTCCGAATTTTTCTTATCCAATACAGAAAGATAAGTAGATCCACCTTCACTTATACAAGCAAGATCTGGTGTCGAAAGAATAGATGCTATATTTCGTACAGTCTGTATTTGATCTTCTGTAAGATCAAACGTAATCTCACCTTCAGGCATTCTAATATCCTTGGTTGGTGTAACTACTGTACTTTCATCTGCATAAAAATACTTACATGATGCACCATTCAAGGAAATATTAAGATGATCTTCCTCGAAATCATATTCTGCACCTTGGAACGTAGGTGCAGTAACCACATTCAAAAATTGCGGTAAATCATAAATTGCAAACTGTGATGGAAATTCTTCCATAACAGATGCCCTTGCAAGTAAGGTTTTCATATCAGATACCGTTTTCAATTCTTGTCCCGGATTAATCAATATTGAACTATTAACCAAAGAAAAATTTCTCAATACATCGATGGTCTGTTTACTAATTTGCACTTTCACTTCTCCTTCAAAAATTGTTGATAAATATTATCTGCAATACATTTCATTTGCATAGGTGCAACCATAAGGCCTATCCTTGCAAGTTTCTCATTCAGAGTTCCAACCAATTTGAAATCCTCTGGTAAAGTCATTAATCTCATTGCCTCTTTAGTCGTATAACCTCTATCCTCTCTTGGATGTAAATGAACTGCAAGACTAGTTTGCAATCCAGTTTCCGATAAAGTATGTGATGGTAGATCCCAGGGAGTTCTTCTAGACTGAAAATGTGAATTTTTCGGTTTTGGATTGTTCTCAGGATCTTGTTTATATCTTCGTTCCATCTCTGCATAACAGTAATCACCAACTGCAACATATGTCTGTTCGACAGGTATATCTTTCGGCATCAATTGCATCCACTCATACTTGGTTTTGGTTTTCATATCATCGCATAATATTTGTGCCTCCTTCATATTTTCCTCATCATCCAATAAATCATATATACCATCTCTCAGTGTTGGTCTTTTTCTATCGGGATCAGGGAATACCATAGAATTCACATTCAGGAATGTTGCACCTACCTTATCCATAATATCTTCTCTCACCCCAACCATAAAAACACGTTGTCTCTTTTGTGGTACACCATGATCAGCTGCATTAAGAATTTTATAAGTTCCATCATAAAATCCAGGACTGATTCCATTTTCCAATTCGTTTATTATCCGTTTCCATTGCAAGTCTGCATCATCATGTGTCATACCCTTTACATTTTCACAGACCCAAACTTTCGGTTGTAGTTCAACTATCAACCTTGCCATTTCCATAGTCAAATCATCTATTTTCTGTTTTGTGCCATACACACTTCTCTCTTTATCCCATTTTGCATGACTTTTCGTATCCCTTACTTCTATTTTGGTTTTAGTACCAAATATATCAGTGATTTCAACTTCTTCCTTACCACCTCTACCCTTATGAGTTCCCGATTGGGAATATGCAGGACATGGTGGACTACCGTCCAAGATGTCGAGTTCTCCGACATCCAAACCTGTCGTATTGAGTATATCCGATCCCTTTACTTCACGGATATCACCCACTATGGTTTTAGTATCTGGGAAATTTTCGAGGTAGGTATCAACTGCAATTTGTTGAAATTCGTTGATGAGTAGGATCTCACCACCAGCAAGTTTGTAACCAGTAGAACTACCACCCCCACCTGCAAATAACGAAACAACATTAAATAGTTTTCTATCTGATGACTTTTTGACATCATCTAAAGTGTATCTCATATACATCTATTTATCACCTCACTTATACAGCTGCAATTTCCGTACCAACTATTCCATAATTAATTCAGTTAAATTTAGTTCAGAACCAAGTGTACCCTTTACCCATGTATTAAATGAAATACTCACCCTAGTCTGTTTAGTTTCGTTTCGAGGTACACTGTGTCTCAGATAAGATGGAAACATCACAAGTTCTTGATTGTTCACACCAAACCAAAACATCGAGGAATTAAATGATTGATAATCCTCTGTTGGAAATTGTTGTAGAAATCTATTGTGCATAGATTCATCGTGAAAATGTATTCTATCATCCTCAACGGTAGAAATATAAAATACTCCACTCAAAAGACTATTCGGGTGAGAGTGTTCATGGTGCCATCCACCTGTATTAGTTATGTTCAACCACGATTGAGTAATATAAAAATTCAAATCATTGGTTGGTTTATATACTTCTTGGGCCATTTCGTTTATTGAATTCACACAAAAATCATGTATTTCATTCAACTCAGGATTATTTCTGAAAACATAACTATCAATTGATCTCAGATTACCTGTATTATCTGAACAATCACATACAAACAATTCCTCATATTTATTCTGTTCTGATTTCGTTGGATCTCTAAATGTTCTTTGTACTACTGGATCTGCAAATATTCCTGATATTCTTGGTTGTTCCATTACTATACCACCTTACTGAAATTCTGTACTTTTTCAAATTTAATCACTTCATCGAAACGATCATATAATGTATCACCCTTATGGGAAATCACGAATACATTTATAGAATCATCCAAACTATTGATCAGCTTCATGAATTCCTCTGTTCCTGTGGAATCCAACGAACTATCAAATACCTCATCCAACACAAGTAGATTGGTATTTGCACTGTTTTTTAATTTTGCAACTGCTCTCCAAGTGAATAATAATGCAAGATCAATTCTCATTTTCTCACCTTCACTAAAAGATGCATAACTGAATTCATCACGATGACGGCTACGGATGACCTCATTAAATTCCTCATCCAATGTAAAATCGAAATAAGAATCCATTGCAGACAAATGTTTGTTGATCAACTTATTCATAATAGGTAGATACTGTCTGACTATCCTTGTCTTGATACCCGTATCCTTCAGTAGTTCATTTGCAGTCTCATGATACAGTTTATCCTGCATCAATTCATCTTTCTGTCTAAGAAATTCAACCTTTTCCTCATTCAGAATTTTTAGTCGTTCATTGTCATCTATAGATTTTCCCTTGACCTTTTCAAGATATTCTATTTCCTCCTGCATACTTCTATTCATGGATTTGTTTGAACCAATATTGGATTCTATCCTTCTTATAGAGTGTTTTGCACGTTCAAGTGATTCCTCCAAATCATCCCAATAACCATCTTGTTCCTCCTCCTTTGCAATAGCTTTGGTTACGAGTTCAATTCCTATTTTCAATTCTTCTATCTGTGAAATATTATCGATGACTATTGGTTCTTTGTGTTCAAGTCCTATAGATTGTTTGCATTTGGGGCATTCAGTTTCATGTTCAAAAAATTTAATGGATTTCTCCAATTTTGCAACTTGGCCTTCCATACTACCATGATACCCATACATTTTGAATATCTTTTGTTCCCATTCCCCATGTTTCGAGTATTCTTCTAAAAGTACGGATACCGTTTCTTCAGCTCTGGATTTTTCGATAAGTAATTTTTCACTATTTTGAGTATTTTCTGTAATCCTGTCTTTAGTTTTCTGAATCTTATCATTATTGATCTCCAGTACTTCGTTCATATACTTTTTCTGAACATTAATTTTTTCTTCGTTCAGTTCAAGTTTGTTGTTATTATCTACTGTATTTCCCCTATTCTCACCAATACGAACTTTTAACAATTGGTTCATTAGTGAAAATACTTGGATGTCTAATAGATCTTCGATTATCTCCCGTCTGTGATTTGATGGGAGTTGCATGAACGGTAGGAAAGAACTAGAACCCAACAATATAATCTGTGTGAACGATTTGTAATTGAGTTTCAGTACTTGTTTTTCTAAAATATCTTGATAATCCCTAGATTTGGCATCTTGGTTCATCAAACGACCATCGATATAGATTTCAAAAATATTTGGTTTGATACCACGTTTTACCAAATATTCCTTACTACCAATTTCAAATTCAACCTCAGCTACACATTCTCTTTCATTTATGGAGTTCACCAATTGTGGTTTGTTTATTCTCCGAAATGGTTTAGAGAATAACGCAAATGTCAATGCATCCAACATGGTTGATTTACCAGATCCATTATCACCCAATACCAATGTAGTACGAGTATTATTTAAATATATTTCGGTAAATCTAGAACCAGTAGACAGAAAGTTCTTGTATCTTATCACATTAAATTTTATCATACTATATCAAGTGCCTCGATGTATAAATCCTTCAACAAATTATTCAATCTACCTTTGTCTACATCGAGGCTCATCGAATCTACATATTTTTCCAAAATAGTCAATGTGTCCTCTGCCTCATCAACTATATCATCATCTTCTACTAATTCGTTACTACCCTCTAATATGGAAATATTTTGTGGACTACTCATATACAACCCATCTATAAATTTATCAAAGAAAAAAGGATTCTGTTTATTTCGTACAACTACTTTGACATACGTTCCCTCATATGACTGAAAATCAGTCATAAGTTCATTATAGTTGTCTACTCCAGTGTCATCATAATAAACCATGTTAAACAATTTATACGGGTTCTCTATGAAATTTAATTCACGGGTTTCCGTATCAAGTGTATGAAATCCCTTTTTTATGTCATAATCACTCCACATTATTTCATATGGAGAGCCCAAATAGTAAATATGCCCATCATCACTCTTATAATGAAAATGACCACTATAAACAACATCAAACTTTTGAAAAGTTTTTTTACTAATCCCATGATTACATACCGCACCTTTAAACATTGAAAATCCACTAACCTCTAAATGACCCATCAAAATCTGTGCAGGAGTATTAGTTATCTCCATCATGGAATCCTCAAGATTATCAGGATTAATCCATGGCATAAAACATACATCAAGCCCATCGAAATTAACAGTCTCAGGTCTATCATATATGTGTATGAATGGGGCATCACCAAATAATTCATTTACTGCATTTATTTTGTTTGTGTTTCTGTAGTATGTATCGTGATTCCCAATAATAATATGAGTATCAACTCCACTATCTTGGAGTCGAAAAATAAAATCAGTCCTAAGACTATTAAGTGTGACAAAGTTAACATATTTCCTCCTGTCCACCAAATCACCCAAATGTATTACAGTTTTTATATCGTTATCAATGATATAAGGAAAAAATATATCATCATAAAATTTCATCATATAATCGTTTATCACACCACTGTCATTTCTTGCTCCAAAATGTGTATCAGTTATTAATGCAATTTTCACTAATTACTCCATAAATTCTTCAAGACTACCAAGTGATTTACCTTTATTCCGTTTCTTACCTTTTCGTTTAAACTCACCTTTAACATCCAAATTACCTATAACCTCTACAACTACATCCTCACCCTCCAAATTTTCTAAAATACCACTATTTTCAGTCACCAAATGTTTTATATAAACTTGTTTCTTCTCCTTGTGGATAATTCTAAGAAATGCATAATAAGTTATTTGTGTAAAGTATGCAAAAGGATTTTTGGATTTCTCTGGGTTGAAATTTGTACAATACCGAATACAATTTTCAACCCCATCCATAACCATATCATCTTTGTATGTGTAATTCATAAAATTTGGTTTTGATGAAAGACCTTCACCAATCAATAAAAAACATCCAGCTATATAAGATGGTATTGGTGGTTCATCATCCCCACAGTTCTCTGCAACTAAACACAATTTCTTATACTCTACTAGAGCATCATACAATTTTTCATTATCAACATAATTGGGCATAGCATATTATACCATATTTTCTCTCATTTGTCAAGGCGTTGTGCTTTCTTCTGCAAAAAATGATTCCAGGTTTCCTGCATTTATATCTGCTTTTACTGCAATCAATGGATCTGCAACTGGTACCGAATCATCCTCGGCAATTTTCCTATGTCCTCTAAAGGATCGTTTAGTTGCACCAGTGTACCAACAATCCCAATCATCATCAAACAATCTGTATTGTTTTCCACCGATTTCTTTCTTTGCCCATTCCTCAAATGTCATGTGATTAAACCATCCAGCCATCAACCAAAAGACACGATAGACCCTTGCAAGATTCTTAGTCCAATGTTTTCCGACATATGGATTTCCACGTTCAAGTTTAGTCAACGGACAATATCGTGTTGGGTATGGTCTAATTCCCAACTTAACACATTCGGTCATTCGATAGTTTGCCTCTTGTGGCTTATCTGCAAAATTGAACAATACATATGACATTATTGCAGTTTTAGGTACTCCATGCTTCTTCAATTTCTCAATTGCAGGTTGGAATATTCCATCCTCTTCAATTCTATCAAATGCAAGTCTCATTCCAGTTCTACCAAATTTGGTTCTACCCAACAAATCCGCAAGATCATCTGTTATGAACTTACAATCAAATCCATTATCAAACACCACACGTTTGTCCTTTTGATGTGCAAATGTGATAACTTCCTCAATGTGTTCCATAGGTAACGATGATAAATTATTGTCCGATATCATCATATATGGACGATCATCCAAGATGTGATCCTTCCAATCTGGATTTACCCACAACCCACCTCCATCCTCTCTTGGTTCTATTTTCCAAACTACACAATATGGACAGAAATGTGGACATCCCCTAGTGGTAAAAATAAATGAAAACTTATTCCAAGGATCTTCCATCCCCCACTGATCATATGCATCATAATCAGGTGGACTCATATCAAGTTCCTTTGAGAATCCCTTGAATATAGTGACATGTGGAAACAAATCCGTAATGGATTTACTCATAATAGATGCATACACCCCACCAACTATAACAGGAACACCACGATTCAAGAAATTTACACCCTTGATAGAATCGTGTACCTTTTGAGAATCATATGTAAATAATGAAGTAACACATACTAAATCCTCACCAACAGGATTATAATCCCTTTGGTATTCAACCTCTACCCCATTTCGTTTTGCAAATGTTGATATTTTTGCAAGTCCTAATGGTAGATACTTTCTTGCAAAATGTGGTTCAAGTAATACAATTTTCTTTGCATTACGAATCCTATCAATCGTTTCTGCATTCCCCTCAAAATCAATCCCTTGTGCCTTGATTGCCTTTGCAGCCTTATCAGCAGTATCAGCATAATCAAATCCATCGATTCCTGCAGTAAAATTTATAGAACCCCTTTTACCTTCTTTGTGATCCTTTTTGATCTGTTCAACCGACCATGCAGATGACATTTTACCTCTCCTTTAAATTAGCCTTGACAAATCCCTAAAAATATGGTATACTTAGCGTGTCTACCCCAGAGGGATAGGGGAATAGTATTACTCATTCCAATTAACAACCTTAAACGTATAGTCAAACTCTTGTTCCTCATATATATTTAGCCTACCTAAGAAATGATTCCATGTATAGTTATCTTTATTATTAGTTCTAAAATCATCAGCTATATCATAAAGATTCACATCTGATTTATCTTCTGTAGTCCTCAATCCCCTACCTATAGACTGTAGGTTTCTAATACGACTCTTATGTGGTGATGCAAATACAACATTATGTAAATTCTTAATATTCACCCCCTGTGAAAATGTACCATATGATGCAATTACAATATTATCATTTGAATTTTCTACCCTTTCCCTTACCATCTCACGTTCCAATGTATCGACTCCACCATGTATGAAAAATACATTCTTCTTAGTATATTTCGGTATCATTTCATATAATACCTTACCATGTTGTTCTACCCTTGTATAAAGGATCAAAGTATTACCCTTACATTCATTATTAACAAACTCAGCTATATATTGGTTCCTCTCTTGTAGGGAGACTATAAATTTTATTTCATCTTGAAATTCCAATTTACTAACTATTTTTCTATCCTCATCTGAATGTTGAATCTGTATGCAATGGATATTCAATTGTGCAAGTATTTTTTGATCCATCAACTCCCTTGATGATGTAGTCTCAAACACTTTACCGAATAATCCTTCCAATGCCAATAAATTTATATTTGAATCATCAGGTAATGTTCCTGTGGTTCCAATACGATATTCACTATTTATCAACTTTTCCATTATACCTATCAATGATGTTGCCTTGAAACCATGTGCTTCATCACCAATAACCATACCAAACTGTTCAAAAAATGGTTTTCCTAATCTAAAAATGGATTGCCATGTACTGATTACTATGGGTTTATCTGTTTCTCTATCTGCACCTGCATATATTTTATGACAATTTTCTTCAGAATTCCAAGATACTGCACTTGCATAATCATCAAAATCCTTGAACATTTGTTCTACTAATGATGTAGTAGGAACCACTACTAAAATTTTCTTATTACTATTCTGTTGATAGGATCTAATCAGACAATAAATTATCAAGGATTTTCCAGATCCAGTAGGTGATACCAAAATACAACGTTTATTAGTCAATGCCTCATGTATAGCCATATACTGATATGGTCTAACTGATATCTTCTCATCATCCAAATGAATATCAAGACTATCAACAAATTGACCGACTATTTCCTTTGTTTTTGGGTTATTGATAACCCTATAGTCGTCACCTCCGATTATATCGTATTTTCTTGATACTGCAAAATCGATCAATTTGTTATATAGTCCACCATAAGTTCCATTGAAATATCCATTTACACTCTGTAAACGTTTAAATAAACGAATTTTCCCATCCCACTTTTTCTGTCGAAATGAAGGCATAAATTTGTAATTTGGAACTTGGAAAGTAAAAAAGTCTATGAGTTCTTGTGTGATACTAGGTTCACAGTCAACCTTCATATAGACTTCATTTTCTTTGGATATGGTAATTGTATCAGTTTTCACCATTTAGAAACTTATTCCATTCGATTGCATTTTTGATATTCCATTGTCGATTGGTGATCCCTGTTAGGGTTTTGTTCAGAAATTCCTTTCTTGCAGATGCATATTCCTTCATTTCATCCAATACACGGAGTTCTGAATCTGCATCCAAGTAGATTGATAATTCTGATTTTATTACAACTTTATCAAAAGGATTTTCGTCATACACTTCCTTTGATGATTTTCCCAAATAATACTCAGTTTTATCTTTGACTAGCTCTCGATAATCATTTTCTATTCGTTTCAATTCTAGTCCAGCTAGAGTATGTTCTTTGAGATACTTATCATAGAGGTATGGTGTACGGAGTGATTCTCTCACTAGATCATCTTCTATTAACTTTAAATCTGATGCTGTTTCTTCAAATAACTCTTCCAGTGTTTTCATAATGACCTCCACATGTATAGCTGCAAGAATCGTACCAACTATTTAATAACGTAATCACGGAGTTGAAAAGTTGCATCTGCTGCAATAACTCCACCATCTACTGAACTATCGAATGCAATTGCACCCAATGCAGTAGGAAAACAATCTCTGAAAACAATTTCCTTATTTGTATTTTTACTATTGGTTAATATATGTAACGTTATGTCCGAAACAACATCCTTGGCAAGACCTATATTAGTAGTAGTATCATAGGTGGGAGATGTTTTTTGTAATGTTTCGTATTCTTCCAAAGTTTCTGGTGTACCCAAACCCCTCATCCAATTCATTATTTCAATATAATTCTTCAAATCCTCATCGATTAGAAATGTTGTAGAAAGTGATTCAAATTCCAATTTGTCTCCTGGAATTGGAATATTTATCATTGGGGATAGTTGTTCTATTTCACCCAAAGTGACTCCAGGAACACTTACACTTTGACAAAAGAATGTTGCCATTGGTATTCTCTCGATATCGAGTCTGAATGCCAGTGGACTTAATATATTGTAATTTGATGGTAATCCTGAGACAAATGCCATAACACCTCTATTTATAACCAACAAAAAAGGGGGATTTCTCCCCCTTCAGTGTAGTGTGAAATGCGTTTACATTAAGTTAGCAACTTTAACACTTCTGTAGTATCCATTGGAATCAGCAGATCCAGGACCAGCAGCAGTAGCTACAAACGGATTTTGTTGCAGACCATAACGGGTCTTAAATCCAATTTTCGGTTGGAATGAATTTTCCCCAACGGCACGAACCATTTGCAACGGAACGTATGGGCAATAGAACAGACCAGCGTCATAAGGTGAAGTACCTTTGTAACCAATCGTGTAATATTCTGAATCAGTTAGACCAAGGGTAGACCCTGGATTCCTGAAATAAGGATCGATATAGACATTATAACGTCCATTGAGAACACCAGCAAAGGTATTTCCAGCAACATCGGAACTTATATTATTATTCAGTGCAGGATTGTAGTCCAAAACACCAGCCATTGAAAGAGCAGAAGCAACATCACCCGTTGTGATAATAATATTACCACGACCACGGCGAGTATCTACTGCAATTTGGTTGGCATCACGTTCAATTTGGAAAATAAGTCCTTTGAACTTTTCTACTGACCATCGACCATTACTGTCTGTATCGAGATCAAATGTTCCTGCAGCAGTAGTACCGATTGCAGCACCAGTTTTTGCAATTTCATTAATTCTACGCACGATCTCACGATTGATTTCGGCAAGAATTTCAGTTGACAGAATATTCGACAATTCCGTTTCTGCATCAAGACCATGAATTGCTTTCAAATCTTGTGCCAATTCGGTTGTGTATTCTGCTTTCAGGGCACGCGTACCAGCAGTAACAGTTGCTTTGTCGATACTGAATGCCATTTCGTGGAAATCATCAGTTCCAGCAACACCACCCATTGCTTCACCTTTGGCAGTCGTTGCGGCACCAATTGTTTGTCCACCATAGTTACCAGATGCATGGAAAGGATCTGTATGGTTTGCTGATGTACCACCAATACCACCAGTATCGGCATCACTGTCATCAGTTGCAGAATGTCCTGTAACTGCTTCATCGAATAGTGCTTCAGGATCACTATCCCTTGCACCATTAGTATCGACATATTGCGATTTCATCGCAAAAATAAGTCCTGTCGGACCTGTCATCGGTTGCACACCACAGATGTCATATGCAATCAATTGTGGCATTGCTCGTCTAACCAAACTAATCAAAATCGGGTCATATCCAGCAACAGGAGCACTTGCACCACCACCAAAACCACCAGTTCCTGCGGCATTCGTTGGTGCAGCTTCAAAAATTTCACCAGATTCGGCACTACGTTGTTCACGCATTGCAATCTCTTGGTTTTCCAATAAAACGGCAGTTACCGTTCTTCGATACGAATCACCAATTTCAGGTAGTGATTTGTGATCCAGAACAGGTGCCCACTTTTCAGTGTGTTGTTCAGATAAATACATTGTTTTTATTCCTCTTTAATTAAAATTTACTTATTGTCCAGTTCTTTCCAACAGGGATGTATACTTCGTCATACCATCGGAAACATTTGTGAATTCTGGAATTACTTCTTTGGTTTCGGTTCGATTTTCTGGAAAATAACTCTTTTTAAGTGTTTCAACTTTAGTTTTGAATTCTTCAGTTGAATCACATTCGACACTTTCAACCAACTCTTTTAATTTTTCGGATTGAACTTCCGACAAACCGTAAGAGACATCTTCAACGATAGAATTTTTTTCGTAATCCGTAAGTTTTTCGGCTAACGTTATATTCTTATCGATTTCCAGATTTAGTTTTTCTTCAAGATCTTCTACCCTTGCAGCCATGTCGTCAAATACATCAATCTTTGCTTCAGGAACGTCAATATAATGTTCCTCAAATAGAGATTTAAGACCTAACATGAAATCTTCGGATAATTCGGTACGAATACCACGATCCAATGCAAGTTTATTGTCTTCCATCCATTGCTCGACTACATAGTTGAGATATTTGTCAACTTGTTCCGTCAATTCTGACTTAACATCCTCGACTGCCTGACCCAACTGCTCATCGAATTGTTCTTCAAGATGTCCGACTGCAACCTTGACTTTCGTATTCACGGCACCTTCAAAAATAGTAGTTGCCTTTGTACGGAATTCTTCGGAAAATTGCTCACCTTCAAGTAGTGCATCAACGTGTTTTGTACTTTCTTCTTTATCCGTATCAAACGTGATATCTGGATCAAAACTCGATTTGACTACTTTTTTGGTAGACGTACTCGTAACTTCCTTGTGGAATTTTGCTATGGACTTTTTATTTTCCGTTGCAAATCGTTTGGCTGCAATATTGGACTTCTTGGCAGTTGCACCCTTTACACTAGATTTAATGACTTTGGCAATTTCAGATACTACGTTCTTATATTGCTCAGACCAATCGTCATCATCACCATCTTCCTCGATATCTTCATCATCGTCAATATCATCATAGGAAGCAGTAATTGCCTTTGTATCTAATTTTTCAACAATCTTTTTGGCAGATTCAGTCGTAACGGTTTCATCTACGTCATCGTCATCGTCTTCATCTTCCTCGATTGTACTCTCTGCTTTTGATTCGGCTTCTTCAATTTCTTCATCTGGTACATCTTCCTCTTTAGGGGAAATTGCATCAAATGCACTTACGAGTTCATCCCGCTTTAAACCACCAAGAATACTCGTAATTTCGTCATGAAGTTCAGCCTTTGATTTATAAGCCTCGTCAATAGATTCGGTTTCTTCAACCTCATCCACAACGTCTTTTTCAATGGCTTCCATTCGTTTTCTCCTATGTATTAGTTCTACTTATATTTATAAAAATTAAAGTTTTGAGAAAAAATCTTCAAAGACTTGAAGTACCACTTCTTCTCTATCTTTAATACTCGACTTTCCTATGGTTTTCTTTGCAGATTCAAGATCTTCTTCCTTAAACACACCATTGGAATATACCCACTCACGATCTTCCATAATCCCTTCAACAAATGCATTTGGTGCAGACGGATCTGCAACAATATCTGCAGCTGTAGCAAGATAGAAATCGTCCTGTACAACGTTCATACCATCCTTTTCTTTGAGTGAACCCATACCCCTAGAAGAAACACCAAGTTGGGCACCCTCTTTTAATAAACTTGCAACAATTTTACCATACGGAGTTTCAGTCATGATTTTTGCCTTACCGACAAAATTCTTACCATCTGCACCTAATTCAGTTATCATATGTGAAACACGTTCTAAGTTGATAACAGGTCCTTCTGGGTGACCTAACTCACCAAATGCACGTTTAGTTGTTACATATTCCTTGTTATATCTACCAACCTCTCTTTCGAGAATAGTTTTTGGGTAAAATCTACCATTTTTATTCTTGACGTCTGATTGCAGGAATACACCTTCTATGAATAATTCCTTCTTACCACCCCTTTCTTCGGTGATAAATTGTAATTGTTCTACAGTTTCGGTTATTAGTTTCATATTTGATTATCCCCTTTACCTATCATCTCTATGTGCATATCCCTTGACCTTTTTAACTAAGATCTGAATTGTACCATCACCAGCAACGGATATATCATCATCTGAGGGTATAGGATACAATCCATTGGTTCTTGCCCATGCACCATTACCATACAATTGTATAGTATTGTTATTATTGGTAGTTGTATCACCATAAGTGATAACCATACCAGATGTACCAGAAGTAGTCCAGTGCATATCTATTATGGCAACTTCCTGATCATTATAACCAGCTTCTTCATCACTAAAACTATCCTTTAAATGAATAGTATCTCCATCTTGTAATAGGAATTGGGAAACACCATTTAACTTACTTTGTTCAAATATTGGTAATCTTGTGGCCATATCGTTTATCCTTCTATTTCTGAACCAACTTCATCTTCGGCTGAAACCATATTTTCGTAATCTGTATCGATTGTATCCGTAGGTTCATCCACTACTGGTGTATCATCTGGTTCATCAACTACAGGAATACTCTCTGGTTCATCGACTACAGGTACATCAGATACTTCTCCATCCGCCAATGCATTTGGTTCGTATATTTGTTGTGCTAATTCTTTTTTACGAATTTCTAATTTATCTAAAATTTTAGATGATAATTCATCATCAAATGCCTGTGTTACGTCTGTTGCTGTTTTGTTCATAATTGCATCTATAATATCTTTAGTTGCCATCTCAATAAGTACCTCCATCTATATCCCCAACTGCAGCCACATCTATCGTATCAAACACTATTTTGTCTGATGATGGATCATATTGTGGGAATTTTTTCGTTGCCGATCTAGCTGATGTATCCACATCATCCAAATAATCAAACTGAACCTCACCTCCACCAGCATGTGTACTTGTGATATTGGATATAGTTCTCATCATATCATTTCTAAACTTCTGAACTTCTTCATTTATCTGGTTTGTTACGTCATGAATTGGTGGTTTTAATATCCCCAACTGTTCTTCGGTTAGATTTTCAAATAACAATGGCTCACCATCCTTACCATTCTCACCAGGTATACCCTTCTCACCCCTTTCACCTTGTATTCCTTGTTCACCAATCAGACCCATTTCACCCTGCATTCCTTGTTCACCTTGAATACCTTGTTCACCTTGAATACCTTTAAGTCCAGTATCACCTTTATCACCCTTTTTTCCTCTACTACCCTTTAATCCTTTTTCACCTTGTTCACCTATATCACCTTTAAATCCACGAACACCTCTCTCACCTTGTATTCCTTGTATCCCTTGTTCACCCTGAATACCTTGTTCACCCTGAATACCTTTTGGGCCCACAAATTGTTTTAATTGTTCCTCAGTAAAATCCTCAAATAGAAAAGGATCACCCTTTAAACCAGTATCACCCCTTTTACCCTTACTACCACGTTTACCTTGAATATAGTCTAATTGTTCCTCAGTAAAATCCTCAAATAGAAATGGATCACCCCTTTCCCCTTGTTTACCTTGAATTCCTCTGGGACCCTGTAATTCATGTCTGTCCATATAACCATCAACAGACATTGGAACCAGTGTTTCCAATGATACTTCCTGTTCTTTTAATAAGTTTTCCAGCATTTCTACAACTTTGACTTCCACATTGGCAATTTCCTGTTGTGTATATGAAAGTGCAGCTGCAAGAACTTTGGATGAATCTACCTGTCTCATACTTCTGTGTAATCCTCATCAATGTCTTCGTGTTTCAGTTCCATAAGAATATCTTCTTTGGTTCCGTTGCCATTTCCGTTACCATTATAATTTCTATTGAGTATGTTATCCATCAAATCATGCATAGATTCATTATCCTTTTCCTCATCACTATATTTAAATTCCTCAACGGGTTCTTCTATGACGGGTTCATCTTTATTTTCATCACCCATACCCATCATACCCATATTATCATATGGACTATCTGCACCGTATTTACCCTTTTGGAGTTCCTGTTCCATTTCACGATCCATACGATCCATTTCCTCTTGGGATTGTTGTAATACCTCTCGTCTGATATATTCAATTGAGAAGTATTTACCAGCATAATCCGCAACATCTTGCACCAATGATAACCTATCACGCAACATTTCTGAATTTTTTATCTCTCTGTAGTAGGAATCTTCTGACCAATTGTATTGTAATTTATCCTTGATCGGAACCCATTCTTCCTCTTTAATAATACCTTTGAGTACTAACTGTGATTTCAATATCTGTTCTGGAAATTCAAGGAATCTATTCCTCAATCGTAGAATGAACTTGGAAAATTTCAATTCATCTCTTGTAATTTCCGTATCACGACCCAAACTAAAACTGTTATCCTCTTGTAATCTAGTTACGGGTACATTCAATGACTTATACAATTTTTTCTGGAAATACTCAATATCTTCTAATTCCCCAAGACTCTGACCACCAGGAAGTGTTGAAATTTCTGTACCTCTACCACCTTCCCTACGGGGTAACCAGTAATCTTCTAACATATTCATGTGTTTTCTGTCATCTTTTATCTCACCAGTCGATGCATCATACACCAATTTGTTACGATGTTTTACCATCATGTCTCGTAGATACTGTTCTGCTTTTGCTTTTGGTAAGTTACCAACATCGATGTAGAAAATCCTACGTTCTGGTGCTCTTGCAATCCTGTATATTACGACTGCATCTTCCATCATTCTGAGTTGATTCAATGGTTTGATAGCTTTGTGTAAGTAACTGACCAATGCACCCGATTGGTGATCATACAGACCACTATTTGCAGTTGCAATTGCATCTGTATGTACCTTGATTCCTGCAGTTGCTTGGGATGCATCATTAACACCCACTTCATCGTATATGTAAAATTCTTGCATAGATTCTATCATTTCCACACCTTGTTCATCAGGTTTCCGTACCAACTCACGGACTTTCCTCATTTTTCGTGGATCGATATATCTAAGTTCCTTTATACCTGAACCCCTATCCTTCTCATCAAGTATCATGTGGTAGTAAAGTTTACCATCTACATACCATTTTCTGAATATCTCATGTGCCTTTATGTCGAATTCCAACAGTTGTAATATATGTTGAAATTCACTGTAAATTCGTTTTTTAACTTTATCGGATAGATGATCGACTTCGGACAACTCCAATTCCAATGGAGGTGAAGTATCACCCATCACAATTGCTTCGTTCACGATATCTTCGATAGCTGCATCACATTCATTTTGTAATGAGATTTCACGATATTTTGCAATAAGATCTGCTTCATTCCGAATCTTACCTTCCATATCCAAATATGTACCATATGCCCCACCCACATCAAGGTTAATAGTTCCATCATCACCTTCAGGTACAGCAAAACTTGGATAAGATTCCTTGTTCTTACCTAGTGCAAATCCTAAAATTTTATCTTGCAACCACGTTCCAATTGCCATGTTATTCCCTATTTAAAGTGGGGGGAGATAAACTCCCCCGTTTTATCTATTTATTGTGGTCTGGGTGAACGAACCACTACCCAGTAATTATATGACCATGTTACTTCAAAAGTTTGGATATCATTCCCTTCCCAAGCAAGATCAGTTGCACCAATAGACGTTGGCCATGCATCCACCATCTTATAGGTTCTAATAATATTACCATCTTTACTCCAGAGTTCTACTTCTATATCCTGAGTATAAGAACCACTACCAAGACCAAGAGTTTCAAGAGTTATATTAGTTTCATGACCATTGATTCTTGCAGACCAAGACTCAAACATATCCCTTACTTCATAAGCTTCTGTATTGTATATGGTTGTAGTCCAATCCTCAAATGTTCTTGTTCCTGGAATAGAAAATGTTCTACCAAAATAGGCAACATCAGTTGGTTCTATGGTACTCGATGGTATTGAAGCTGCATGAGCAGTAAGTGCATACTTTTCTGCCTCCCCTCGATTAGTAAGACTACTTGGAATGGATAACCTACATCTAAACAATCCACTCCTTGCACCACCCTTTGGTAATGCAGATGAAAAATCTTGTACATTAAAAGCCATTTATATTTCCTCCCTTATACCGCACCAACGACTTCTTCAAAACTCACACCTGTGCTAACTGCAACAAAGTTAAGTTGAATGAAGTTAATTGATCGTGCAGGTTTGACAAAAATATCTCCTACAAACTCATTTCTGTCAATAACATCTGCTGTGTTATTCGTTGTATCACATACGACTGTGTAATCTATGATACCCCTACGAGATTTGATATTTCTCAAGAAAGGATCTATCATTGATCTAAATTGTGCCCGTGTAAATTCATCGTTGAATTCAAACAACATTGATCTTGCAGCCCGTGAAATTGTTTTTTCCAAGACTATGAACAATCTACGAACATTAATTCTATCAAATGCACTTGGGGTTGCTTGAAGTGTCTTATCACCGAAAAGTATAATCCCTGATCCTGGGAACGATGCAACTGGATTAACTCCACCTTTATATAGAACATCTCTAGCTGTCTTATCAGGATCCAAATACAGACTAGCTGCATTTTTTATCTGACCACGATTGAATCCTGCAGGTGAATACCAAGTATCTGCACTATTATCTGTTTGTACACACAACCCAGCAGTATCACCATTTAATGGAACAGCAACGAATTTATCGGTATATTTGTTATACATTCGTTTCCAACTACTATCCATAACACCATATGAACTTGAAGTAACTTTATCTCTATCTGCAACCACATTAGTTGCTTTAGTTGCAAGTGTACCTGCAGTTTGAACAGTACTTAATGCAGGAGACGTAAATGCAACTGCATCCTTTCTAGCACCTATAACTGTACCTATTACATAATCGGTCAAACTATAAGCAGTGGTATCTGGTTCTTCTCCAATAAGAAATATAGAAACATCCGTTTGTTCTGCATCAGCAAAAAATCCATATCCAGTTTGTCTTGCTCCTGTGGTATTTGCACCACTACTGGAATTATCACTTACTCCACCTGAGAGTACAGCAGTATAATGAGTGGTCAAATCCTCTGGAACGGTAGCTGCAGCTACAGTTGCACTATCCCAATTAGTAATATCTCCTTCAGCTGCACCAAAGTTTGCATTTGCATCAAACTTACCAGTACAATAGATATACTTGGATTGATTACGAATTACGTCAACGATATAATTACTATTTCCCTGTGCATCCTTTGCATCACTACAAATGGATACATAAGAAAATCTTTCTAAAACTTCACCTTTGGTACCTGTAAAAAGACCACCACTATCCGTAACGAATACATGGACGAGGTTATCTGGATTTCCAGATCTGAAATTTGGTAATGAATCGAATAGATCACCCCAAGTATGTGTTGTTGTTCCTATATTTAATGTAGTTGCACTTCCTTTATGAATCAATCCAACCCCAATTGAATTCCCAATTGCACCAGGGTATCTTGCAACAAAAGTAGAATCTGTATCAAATGTAATACCTGCATCATATTCTGCTTCGTTTTTTACCAATATCCCAGTGGAATCGGCAACAATTGCAGCCACAGTAATATTAAGTGTTAGAGCATCATCACCATTTGCACTTGCACCTGAAGTCGTAATACCATTACCAGCCGTATAATTTGAACCTGCATTAACAACTTCCACTCCAGTTACTGTTCCTGAATTTATGGAAGTTACTTTACCTGTAGCTTGTGTTCCACCTGCACCAGGAGTTCCTATATTAAAAGTTTCATCTACCACATACCCTGTACCAGAAGCATTTACAACTGGTGTACCAGTTATTCCACCTCCACTTACAAACCCACCTGTAGTAGATTCATCGTTTGAATTTAATGCACCTGATGTTTGAAGTGTCCTTACTACTTGTAACGACCCTGCATATGAAAGAAAACTTGAAGCAGTCAACCAATTCGTGACTGTATTTGCATCTGGTTTACCGAATGTATCTACCAGACTAACCTCCGAAGTCACTGTAGTAACTGATTCTGCAGGACCCCACTGAAAAGCTGCAGCAATAGCTGCATCTGAAACCGATACATTTGGTATAGTAGTAGAAAGATCAACTTCAGATACGTTTATTCCTGGACTTACTTGAAAAGCCATCTTGTTTCTCCTTGTAAAAAATTTAGTTTCATAAAATTCTAGTCTATACTATTATTTATAATTTTCGAGTTTTTCACATTTAGTAAGGTGATACCGTTTCCCATCGTGTACCACTACTATCTATGAAAGAATCATCTTCATTACCATCACTTATGAAACCAAATGGAGTAATTTCCTGTTCTATTTCTTCTATTCTATTTGAATACAATTTCGTTCTTAGTTCTTGATCCATGAGTTCCCTAAAATACCTCTGGTTTGCAACCCATGAAAAACAAACCAAAGTCATAACCAAATCATCATTCGTACCTTCTTGGGCACTATAACTCTTACCTCTGACCACAAAAGATGTCAACTCAGATATGGTATTGAAATCCAATATCAATAATTTATCTTCCTCAATTAAATCCTTGAGTGTAGAACATCCAATCCGTTTTACTTGTGCAGTAGTTTTTAATCCAACATAAGATCGTTTACCAAACCCTGCACTCACTACTTGACCACTTCTACCTTTGACCGTTGAACTGATCATATTCTCATATTCAAAATCGTAATGCAATGTATCTGCAACCTGCCCACCTATATCATTTGATTCTACTGATACCATTGCTTCATTGTAATGTTTTGCTACTTTATATATAATGTCTGGATATAACAGTGGTGAAATGGTATTACTACGATATCTAGCCACCAACTTGTATGGTATATCCGTTACATTAATAACCGTAAATGCACTATAATCCTTCCCTGCACCCCTTGCAACATCAGATGATAAGAAATAACTATTCCCCTTTACTGGTTCTGCCCATACTGCATATCCATCCTTTTCGTTGAGTGGTTCACGAAATGCAAGTGTTCTCAACTTTGCAGGGGAAATCAGTGTATTTGCACTACCAACAAATTCAGTTTCAAATTCGACCCTAAACTGATCTTCTGATGTATTCCTAATGGTCTGTTCTTTCCATTCTGCATCACGTCCTGGAACTTGTGACCAATGAACATCAATTGGTGTATAATCACTTCTACCTTCTGTTGAATCGACCCACATTTTATAGAACATATTCATACCATTTGGGGTAGATACAATGAACACCTTGGTTGTATTACCTGACGATATGGTAGGATATACTGCACGAAAGAACTCATCTGCAATGTTTTCGGGCACAAATGCAAATTCATCGAGGAATATGATATTGAATGTACCACCCCGAATTGCACTCGATGACGTTGCAGAAGCCATGATCTTGGAACCGTTTTCGAGTTCGATATTACCCTTGTTCCATTCCACCACACCTTGTTGTAACCATAATGGTAAATGTTCGTATGCAAGTTGTAATCGACTCAACAATTCCCTTGCAGTCACACCCTTATTTGCAAGGATTGCAACCTTCACATCCTCATTGAACAGGACATAATGTAAAAGATATGCGATGATAGTGGTTGACTTGCCCGTTTGTCTAGGCATTTTACATATGACAAAACGATCACTATTGAACTTATTGATCATTTCCTCTTGGAAATCCCATAACTCAAAATCAACCAACCCTTCATCAACTGTAACTATTTTGATATAATTCTTGATGAAGTATACAGGGTCATCTTTACATAGTATAAACTCATCTACCTGTTCTTGGGTAAAACTAATAGGGATGTTCTTCTTTTTTAAATTTGGGTTTCCCAGGTAGCTTATATTTTTCATTCTTTTCCCGTTCCTTGATGATCCTATCAAGTTCTCGTCTACGTTTTGCTTTCAAGAACAACCTACGTTTCTTTGCAGAAGGTTTTTCGTAATATTCCTTTTTTCTATATTCCTCTAATATACCAGACTTCTTTAGTTTCCTATTGAATGCTTGGAATGCATTATCAAAAGATCCATTAACTGTCACTTCCAGATTCACCATCTTTATTCCCCTTTATCATTTTTTGTAATTCACTTGTCGAACCAACGAATAATGCATTGTTGGTTACTTGTGTCGGATTTTGTATCCGTCTATCCGACTTCATTTCATCCATTTTCATATGGAGAGTCATTAATTTCTCATTGGTTTCACCTACATTCTTCAGTAATTGTGCTAATACCTCGTATGCTCTTGGGTGTTGACCTTCTTGTGCAATGTGTAATGCAGATTCAATTGCCTTACCACCGTTCTCTATCAAATCATAAAAATTGGTACGGGTGTAATTGTAATCTGTTTCTAATTGCTCTTGTGGTGTTCCTTCAATAACAACAGGAAGTTCAGTTTCCTGTTCATCATCTTCTCTCAAAATGTCGAACACCATGTCTAGCTTTTTGTCTACCTTTTCCATTTCAACGTAATGTCCATTGTTCTGATGAGTGTTTACGAGATTTTGCAAACCAATGTTCATCTGCATCATCTAGAGTAACACAAGGTACAGTAGTTTTTCCTAGTAATTTACAGGCATAAAGTCTAAGAAATCCAGTAACAAATATATTATCATCAGTTACCCATATTGGATCTGATATACCATTTTCATCTATATCAGTAACCAATGCATCTATTTGTGCAATACGATGTTTGGTCTTGGGATTCTCACTAGTACGATCTAATTCTATATCATTGACCGTTCCCTGTCCTGGAATCTGTATATCATTCAAATTAACATCCCTTTTATTTGATCCTTTATATACACTACCAGTAGATGATAATGCAAGATATTCATCACTACCATATCGAGTTGACATAACTTGATTTATATAAGTATTTTTATCCTTTACCCAATACATCTTATTCTCCCCAACGTTTATCTGCATCCACTATCGTAAAACATCTTATGGTATCCTTACCCAACAATATATGTGCCCATAATCTATGAATCCCCTGAACGAATTCATTATTCGCATCTACCCAAACAGGTCTATTCAATCCATTCTTCTCAATATCAGGAATCAAACTATTTATTTTATCCATGGGCCTGACATGCCATCTATTTTTTATTGGATCTAACTTCTCCATTTTGGTAGCTGGAACACCATTTACTGTTATTTCGTCCAATCTAATATCTCTTTCATTTATACCTCTATACACAAAACCATTAGCTGCCATCCCAAGAAAACTATCACCATATCTCTCAGTCATTACCTGTTCTATATAAGTATCCGTTTGAAACCACATCATTTGGGATCATAGTTTTTATATGTATTATTTGATTTTTTCACAACACTATCCCAAATTACTATTTATTGTTATAGTCAAGTCCTCATCCGAATCATATTCATATCTACCTGTAGCATTAGTTACTGTTCCTCTAGGTGACGTTAGTGCATCTACCGTTTGGGGATCTGTATGTTCATAGAATTGAGTAACAACGTTTTTAATTATCTTTTGTTCCTGTGCTGGGCCGTATAGATAGGTTTTTGCCGTGAACGTAAGTGTCCATTCGATCCTTCTTCGTGAATCCATATCACCTGCCCATGAATCCTCAAAGGCAACATCATTTAAAGTTATCGGCATATCGGTTTTAATAACATCATTTATACTGATTACGAAATCAGGTGTGAAATATGGTAATATCTGTTCTACTATCTTGAGTCCATCTTCTGAATTTCCCACCAATACATACAACGAAAAATCCATATTATATGGTACTCTCATGTATCTACGAGATACTCTACCAGTATCAGTTGAATGATCGACACCAGTTTTTTGCATAGTATTCAATTTGCGTTCTGCATCATAACTTATTGCAGTATATTCAAAACCCATTCTTGGTACAGACGTTTGTATCTCTGCTGATGTATATGTTGAACTAGTAACAGCTGTTCGTTGTTCCCATTTCATCTTCGGTGAATAGGTAAGTGGAACCTTATATAACTCTGTATTACCTGCAGATATCTCTGTTTCCACATAGATATCATTAAAGATGGTTCCAAATGCAGCTACTGCATTTCTAATAGATGCATTATAAAACTGTGTACCTAACATTAAAATTCTCCAAATGGATTGGTTTCTGTGAAGTCCACAATTCCTGCATCTGCAATAGTTTCAATTGCAATATTCTGTGCCTCTGGATCAACCACGGTTGTAGATTCGGTTAGTTCTCCGAATGTATATATTGCAGGATCACTACCTACATTTTCAACTACATTAACACCTGGGGTAAATGCACCGACCATATTATTGACACTGAGTTTCTTGGTTCCTACATCCCATCCAGTAACAGTTGCTTGTGCAGTTGCAGTTGCAAGACTAACACCTTGATAAACAACTGAACCAATTTCATATGTCCCAGACCCAGTACCCAATGTAAGTGCAGTTACTATATGACTTCGTTCTGTTTCTATTGCATTTATTGCAGTATTGACTGCGGAATCACTCGTATTGACATTAAAGTTCTGTCCACCATAAATGAACAATCTACTCATCAATTTATAGATGTAATTCTTCCCCAATTGCATAAACGGAGTCATATCTTCCACAAACTTGATTTCATACATTTGTTTGGTGAAAGGTAGATATATCAAATCACCTTCAAGTGGTAGGGTATATCCCGAAATATTCAACTCATCGAACCGTTTTACTGAAATGACAAAATCACATGAATCCCTTACTTCAAATCCGAAATAGGTAATGTAATCAACTGAATCGGCAAGTGCATCATCAGGTGCATCGAAATACATTTCAACTTCGTATGCACTCGTAAAGTTGTCTTGTTCTGCTTCTTGTAGAAGTGGATCTAAATTGGTTTGAGTTCTAGGTAGATACCAAGTATCAAACCCTACCATTTTGATAGACTCTATCACAAGGTTCTCTATCATGGTCTTATCTACACCAGTGGCTGCATTGTGGGTAAAATAACTATTAGTAGCCATCTATCCTACCATTATACCAAGTTGTCCACCAAAAGAAGATTCCATCTGTTCTTCAAGTGTAGTAATTTCCTCGTTTGCAGACTCCAATATTGCCTGTCCATTATATGTAAGACCACCAGGAAGTGTTATACCATCGAATTTAGATAAATTCTGACCCCATTGTCGTTTGATAAGTGCAGTTGCATATCGTTTCAACCACATGTCATCATAGACCTGTGCATAGGTTTCTGGATCTAGAATTCTATAACACTCTATTACGATGTATTCATCTACTGTTATATCGTTTGCCCAATCTATATACAAATGTAATTTATCTGTATGTCTCGCATAATCAAATTGTGCCTTACCGACCAAATAATCATCCAATAGAGACAAATGTTGCATCACCATAGAATAGTGCAACATCGATACATCCGAAAAATCATACAAATCACTTAGATGTAGTTGGTATCTCATATCAAACATATTGACCGTTGAATATGCAGTATCAGTTACAGGAAATACATTTATCACACCCACAATTGCATCTGTGATGGATATGTATTTATTAGTGATATCGGTAGAAGTTACTTGATGTTTGAGATAGACTCGTTCTATACCATCATAGTGATAATCTTGATAATATTGTAGTGCATCATCAATCCGATCTTGTATTTGGGTATCATCAATATTCAGTTCCACCACAGGATCACCCAACCTACGTTTACAATAGTTTATTAATGTAGCCCTACTTGTAATTGGATTAGTTTGTGGCATTAATACGTTCCTCCATCAAAATTGAAATTCCCCAAACTTTTAGTGACAAGTACTCCATCTTCTAGAACACCAACTGGAACATTTTCACCAAATCTACCACTAAATCCTTCTTCATTTGCATCGATATAGACTGTGAGTTTACCATCATTATCCAATTCACTCACTGTTACATCTATACTTTCCCAAGTATATTCGGTTCCCGCTGCAGTTCCAGTATGTGTTTTTTCCTTTATTTCAACAAAGTCGTTGAAAAACTCTTTTGCTGTTAGATATTTGACCCATGACTCATTGTCATCCATATAAGGTTCACCCCTAGAATTTACATTCGGAAGACAAATAGAATTTTGTTTTAGTGCTTTCTGGCCCATCTTTATGTATCCTCTGTTATGTGTATCTTACTACCATCTTCCATCGTTGCAAAAAAATCTGGTCTATACGGTTCACCTTCTACATTTACTTCAACTGTACCTCTATTTATAGCTTCATGATGTGCAATTCCATCTTTAAGTTTCAAACCCATCATCAAATATGCAAGATCCAATAACTCATATTCACTATGTCTTTCGAGAACATATTGTGGAATTTTCTGTTGTACTGCAAATTGTCTTCTGTTTGAAGTAGTTACAGTAAACTCCACTAGATATTCTTGTTGTTGCCAATAGTGTTCATTACGAGTTATTCTTATGTCTGCCATTTATTGTATTCCTAGTACGGTAAATCTGTAGTATCCCATTGTTGATTTTCTTCATCCCAAGTATGAATTTTTCCTTCTTCTGCAGCTGGTTCTGCAATAGGTGCTTCCCATTCATCATCAGAATTTAATCTCCAAGATGCAAACGGTTGCGGTGCAATAAATTTCTCTTTAACAGAATCGTATGTCCAACCTCTACCACCTGTGGTAGTTATTTCTATAAATGTACCTGATAATGCACCAGAGTCTATAAAACTTTGGTCGGCAACAATCACATTTTCAACCAAACCATCACTATTAATATGTGCAAAATTTGCCATTTTTGTTTCTCCTATTTACTTATTGTTGTATACTTGTATTTATGTTATCTACTTAGTAGGCCACGTTTCTGTCTGAGCAGTCCATGAAGTAGTACCATCATTCAGATAATTACTCCATTCAGTTGTATTTGTACCTTTATATCTCTCAACACCTTTAGTTACTCTTATCTCATCCATTTTAAACCCTGTATAACTGTCATCACCGAATTCTAAATTAGATGTATGATCTGACAAATCATAACTCTTAGTATAAGAAAGGGTTAATGCACCATTTCTATAAAATCTGAAATTACTACTTCCATCTCCCACCCAAGCATAATGATGCCATGCATTAGTACTAGCACTACTGGTTTCTTGTTCATTCATTGCTCCAGCAGTAGTATTAATATAGTGTTTATAATATTGGTCTGCCATTGGGCCATTATGTTGTATAAACCATCCGGGAGTCCAATATCCTGCATTGAACAACATATTATATTGTTGTCCAGTAGTAGAAGGCCAGAACTGCCAACACTCCATAGTAAATGCACCAGAACCTATACTCTCCAATGCCGTATATGGAAGTGATATTTGATGACCATATCCTGCATGCGACCATACATAACCCTCACCAAACTTACCACCACTACCAGTAGTTTGTGCAACTGCACTACTAAGTGTAGCAGTATGACCTGCGGTTGTAATTCCACTTTTTGCTGTAAATTGACTACTTGCTACTGTTTCATCACCATTTATCACTAAACAAACATTATCCCAATATTCATCAGTTGGGCCATCACCAGAAAGAATGAAGTTGAAATTCTTGGTCAAAGTATTAACACCATCAGATGCAGTACCGACTATATTAAGTGTATCACTCTTATATGTATGATCTGGTGTAATAGATAATTTCCCATCTGATGCAACAGAAATCCACGTTGGTTTTGGTGAAATTGTACCGACACTATTTGTTGTATCATCTGCACCAACTGCTGTAACCTCTACCGATTCAATTCCGTAGGTAATTACATCTGATGCAGGATCAGTTGCCAAGAATGTTGTAGTTGCCATTGGTGTTCCACTTCCTGCAGCACCAGTTGCACCTGCAGTATGTGTTACATTTCCTGCAGGAGTTTCACCATCGTTATAATCTAATGTACCCATATCAGTAGTATACGTCTGTCCAGCAGTTGCAACATATGTAGTCCAAGATGGTATTGCACTACCGACTGCAACCCAAGTTGTACCATTTGACCAATACATTTTATTGGTTGATGTTACTAAGTAAAAATGTCCTCTATTATCAGTAGTTGCAGTTGGAAGATCTGCATATAATGATACAGCTGTCGTTCCTAGACTTTTCTGAACTCCAGATTCATAGATATTACCTGTTAAGTTTAATGAACCAGTGACATCAAGTGTATATCCTGGATTCGTATTTCCTATTCCTACACGACCCGTACTATAATAGAGACTATCACCAATTGGTACACCTGCAGCTGCAGTTATATCAAAATTCTGTGCAACTGGTAATCCAAAGTTTGCTGTGTATCGTGCAACACCCTTAGTAATTCTCCAATCATCTAGTTTTCCATTGAAACCCTTTGCGGCAACTGTAGTTGAAGATGAAGCAGTTCCATATGCCAAACCATCCCCACTATTATAAAGTGCAGTAACTTCAGTTGAACTTAACTCCTTAGTCCAAACACCTACTTCATCGATTGCACCATTGAAATCTGCATTTGGGCCTCCAACATCAGAACCAATTAATAAACCGCCATTTGCTAAATCCGAAAGATCTTTCGTATGAGATAATGTAGACCCATTGACTGTTCCATTTAAATATACTTTCAGTGTTGTTCCATCACAAGTAATAACTACATGATACCAAGTTGAGGTACTTAAAGTTGGTACAGTAAAATTCATAGATGTTTCCGATCCAGTTCCATCATAAGATGCCCAAGTAATAGATGTTGTACCTGATATTCTAAACATGAAATTTCCATCATACCCACTAGTGTGATAATGAGTTGAAGCAAGGGCACACGCATTAGATGGCCAAGATGTTCCATTCATCCAAAAAGAAAACGAAAATGCAGTTCCAATAGTCATATTTCCAGTTGTAGCATAATCACCACTACCATCAAAACTTCCTGCTTTAGAACTTGCAAGTTTACCAGTAGTAAAAGTCGCATTTGTAGCAGTAGCATTATTACTACCCTTTGAATCAGTCCAATCATCTTCCATTCTATAATAAGCTAGTAAATCAGTAGGTAAAGTTGCATTTGCCAACAAACCAGTTCCTGCAACTGTAGTAGTACTTCCAGGTTTCTCACCAATTGTAATTCCGTTCTGTGCCAATGACGTTGCACTTGGACTATCTACGGCAGTAGAACCTTCTTGAACACCATTTATATACATTCTCGTAGAAGTTGATTGTCTCGAAACTGCAACGTGATGCCATGCATCATCATCCAAGTTAGTAGTCGATGTAATAAGATTGGTTCCTGCAATATCATATTTTACGACTGAACTTGCATTTGCAGCGGATCCAGGAGTCGTGACTGATGCCTGATATGTTTGGCCTGTAACTGCACTTGTTAGATATCTAATTACAATAATTCCAGAACCACCATCCCCACCTATTATCTCAGTAGAAGTACCAGGATATGCTCCTGCACCACCTCCACCTCCAAGATTTGCTGGTGCATCATTGTAATCTGTAGCCATACCTTGATAACCACCAGGACCTCCACCACCAGTACCACCAGCACCACCTCTAGATTGA